>Ga0247803_1000052_pt1 | contig 79946 bp, 70 predicted proteins | sample UWRJL014104B1_FD_180928 | JGI IMG/M metagenome (GOLD analysis project Ga0247803, IMG submission 180928) | Plant litter microbial communities from Arlington Agricultural Research Station in Wisconsin, United States - UWRJ-L014-104B-1 | ecosystem: Environmental > Terrestrial > Plant litter >... | reverse complement strand
ACCGAGGACATCATCCGTGCCCGCGAGGAGAACTCGGAGCAGATCCGGGCCCTCAAGGAGCTCGCCCAGATGGCCGCCAGCTACGGCTCGGACATCTCCAAGCCCGCCACCACCGCCAAGGAAGCCGTTCAGTGGCTGTACTTCGCGTACCTCGGTGCCGTCAAGGAGCAGAACGGTGCGGCAATGTCGTTCGGCCGCAACGCGGCCTTCCTCGACGCCTACATCGAGCGCGACCTCGCCGCAGGCACCCTGACCGAATCCGGCGCCCAGGAGCTCATCGACGACCTCGTCATCAAGCTGCGCATCGTCCGGTTCCTCCGCACCCCGGAGTACGACGAGATCTTCGCCGGCGACCCCACCTGGGTCACCGAGTCGCTCGCCGGCATCGGTGAAGACGGTCGCCCGCTCGTCACCAAGACCGCGTTCCGTTTCCTGCAGACCCTGTACAACGTGGGCCCCGCACCCGAGCCGAACCTGACCGTGCTGTGGAGCGACAAGCTCCCCGAGGGCTTCAAGCGCTTCTGCGCCCAGGTCTCGATCGACACGTCGGCCATCCAGTACGAGTCCGACGAACTGATCCGCAACGAGATGGGTGACGACGCCGCGATCGCATGTTGCGTCTCGCCGATGCGCGTCGGCAAGCAGATGCAGTTCTTCGGAGCCCGCGTCAACGCCGTCAAGGCGCTGCTGTACTCGATCAACGGCGGCAAGGACGAGGTGTCGGGCAAGCAGATCGCCCCGGCCACCGCGCCGAACACCGACGAGATCCTCGACTACGAGACCGTCTTCCCGGCCTACCTCGAGACCCTCGAGTGGCTCGCCGAGACCTACGTCACCGCGCTGAACTGCATCCACTACATGCACGACAAGTACGCGTACGAGCGCCTCGAAATGGCACTGCACGACAAGGAAATCATCCGCACCCTGGCCTGCGGCATCGCCGGCCTGAGCGTGGTTGCCGACTCGCTGTCCGCCATCAAGTACGCCACGGTCCGTCCGGTCCGCGACGAGACCGGCCTGGTTGTCGACTACACCGTTGAAGGCGAATTCCCCACCTTCGGCAACGACGACGACCGCGTCGACGTCATTGCGGTCGACGTCATGGAACGCTTCATGACCATGATCCGCAAGCACCCGACCTACCGCGACGCCATCCACACCCAGTCGATCCTGACGATCACGTCCAACGTGGTCTACGGCAAGGCCACCGGAAACACGCCCGATGGTCGCCGCAAGGGTGAGCCGTTCGCACCGGGTGCCAACCCGATGAACGGCCGCGACACTCACGGCATGCTCGCGTCGGCACTCAGTGTCGCCAAGCTCCCGTACAGTGAAGCGCAGGACGGAATCTCGCTGACCAACACTGTCGTCCCGAGCGGCCTCGGCCACACCAAGGACGAGCAGATCACCAGCCTGGTCGGACTGCTCGACGCATTCACGTCGGCCACCGGTTACCACCTGAACGTCAACGTGCTCAACAAAGAGACGCTCGAAGACGCGATGCTGCACCCGGAGAACTACCCGCAGCTGACGATCCGAGTTTCCGGCTACGCCGTGAACTTCGTCCGCCTCACCCGCGAGCAGCAGATGGATGTCATCAGCCGCACGTTCCACTCGCACTAAGAAATTCCCTGAACAGATGACCGGCAACGCTAGGTAGGACGAGACCATGACTGCAATCAACCTCGGCTTCCCTAGCGTTGCCTGTCCTGTTGTCGCCGAGCACGTCGACCTCTCGGTCGACGTGGCCGACGAGATCAGCGCCCTCAACGACGCCGACCGCAAGGCCGAACTGCACACCCTCGAAATGAAGGCGATCCGCGAGGGTACCGTCGCGAGTGTGCACTCCTGGGAGCTCGTGACGGCCGTTGACGGCCCCGGCACCCGCATGACCCTCTTCCTCTCCGGCTGCCTGCTGCGTTGCCAGTACTGCCACAACCCGGACACCTGGAAGATGCGCGACGGGCTGGTCACCCCCATCGACGAACTCATCGCCCGCATGACCCGCTACCTGGGTGTCTTCAAGGCCACCAACGGCGGCCTCACCATCTCCGGCGGCGAACCGCTCATGCAGCCCGCCTTCGTGAAGCGGATGTTCAAGGAAGCGCACGCCCTCGGCGTGCACACCACCCTGGACACCTCCGGCTACCTCGGTAAGAGCGCCTCGGACGAGATGCTGGACAACATCGACCTGGTGCTGCTCGACGTGAAGTCGGGTCTCCCAGAGACATACAAGAAGGTCACCGGCCGCGAACTCGCGCCGACCATCGCTTTCGGCGACAGGCTCGCCGAGCGCAACATCCCGGTCTGGGTGCGCTTCGTGCTCGTCCCCGGACTCACCGACGCCGTCGAGAACGTCGAAGCCGTCGTCGACATCGTCAAGAGCTGGCCCAACGTGCAGCGTGTCGAGGTTCTGCCCTTTCACCAGATGGGTGAGGACAAGTGGGACCGCCTAAGCATCCCGTACCCGCTGCACGGCGTTCACCCGCCGGAGAACGACCTGCTCAACCGCGTGCGCGGGCAGTTCGAGGCGCGCGGGCTCACGGTCTTCTAACCAGGGACACTCCGACGAATATCGGCCTTACGCATATAAATGTGTGAGGCCGTTTTTCGTGCTGACCAGCACCTTAAGTGTTACGAATTCGAAGCCAGGGACTTTGTACCCTGACTGGGAAAACCGGATGCTGCCAGACTGTGAACATCTTCAGATTCACAACGAAAGGCAACATCGTGTCAACAGCAACCGTTCCGGCCACCACCCTGGGCGCCACCAAGGTCAAGGTCCTCAAGCTTGTCGGCTGGGCCGGAATTCTCGGCGCCGTCGTCATGATCATCGGTGGAGGTGTGGTCTGGGGCGTCGTCAGCTCCCAGCTCGCCGCCGAGAAGATCACCGTCGCCGAGGACGCCTCGTTCCTCGCCGGCGCACCGGTCGTCGGCCCGTTCTCCGCTTTCGCGCAGGCCGACATCATCAACCACCACGCACTCGCGATGGCAGAGGGCAAGACCTACGCCGAGCTCGACAAGGAAGACCCGCTGCGCGCGACGGTCATGAACGCCTCGTTCCTGCGCACCTCGCTCTTCACCTCGGTCGTCTCGTTCGGTGTCTCGGCCTTCGCCATCGGCATGGGCATCCTGTCCGGCCTGTTCGGCTGGGCCATCCTCACCCTCGCTCCGGCGTGGCCCAAGAAGATCACGGCCACGGGCGTTCGCGCGTAGTCGTCACAGCAACAGCGTCATCAGAGCAACAGAACGACCCGGCAGCCTCGGCTGCCGGGTCGTTCGGCGTTTCCGGCACGTAACGAATGGCCGGAGCCGTAGCCCTCTGGCCCACGGTGGCCCTAGTGTGAGCCTGGGGCCCACCTCTCTCGCGGCACCAGGTACCTGGGGGACAGATGAGCGCGAAGTTTTCGGCACGCACGTGGCGCGTTATCACGGCGCTGACTCTCGCCGGACTGCTCTTCGGCGGCGCAGCGGCGATGCCGGTCGAGAGCGCGGCCGCCGCGGCACCGGCACCCTCCGGATGGCTCCATACCTCCGGCGGCAGCATCGTGACGGCCTCCGGCGATCCCTACCTGATCAAGGGGGTGTCCTGGTTCGGCCTGGAGACGTCGAACTGCGCCCCGCACGGCCTCTGGACCATTTCTCTGGCCGCCGGTCTGGCGCAGATCAAGTCGATGGGCTTCACGACGGTGCGGGTACCGTTCTCCAACGAGTGCCTGGCCGCCGGCGCGACGAGTTCGATCAACTACGCGGTCAACCCCGACCTGGCCGGCAAGACGCCGCAGCAGGTTCTCGACATCCTGATCAGCAAAGCCGCCGCCGCCGGGCTGAACGTGATCCTCGACAGGCACCGCCCGGATTCGGGCTCGCAGTCCGAGCTCTGGTACACCGCCCAGTACAGCGAGGCGCGTTGGATCGCGGACTGGACCGCGCTGGCGACCCGGTACCTGAACGATCCCACCGTCATCGGCGTCGACCTGCACAACGAGCCGCACGGACCGGCCTGCTGGGGCTGCGGCAACGCCGCCACCGACTGGCAGGCGGCCGCCACCCGTGGCGGTAACGCCGTGCTGGCCGTGAACCCGAACCTGTTGATCCTGGTCGAGGGCATCGAGAACCAGGCCTCCGGCTCATCCACCTGGTGGGGCGGTGGGCTGAGCGGTGTGGCGGCCAAGCCCGTCACCCTCACGGTGGCCAACCGGGTGGTGTACTCGCCACACGACTACCCCGCGTCGGTCTACCCGCAGACCTGGTTCGCCGCAGCGGACTACCCGGCCAACCTCACCGCGGTGTGGGACGCCAACTGGGGCTACATCAGCAAGCAGGGCATCGCGCCTGTGCTGGTGGGGGAGTTCGGCAGCAAGCTCGAGACCAGCTCTGACACCCAGTGGATGAACGCCCTGGTGGGCTACCTGTCCACCAACCAGATCAGTTTCGCCTACTGGTCGTTCAACCCCAACAGCGGCGACACCGGCGGAATCATCGCCGACGACTGGGTCACCCCGCAGGCGGCCAAGCTCGCGGTGCTGGCACCGCTGCTGACCGGGAGTACAACACCGGTGCCGGTTCCGACGGCAACGCCGGTGCCAACGGCAACGGCCACGCCGAAGCCGACCGCGACGCCTACGCCCACGCCGACGCCCACGCCGACGCCGACTCCTAAGCCGACTGCGACGCCCACGCCTACGCCTACTGCTACTCCAACCGCGGTTCCGGCGGCCGGCGCGACCGTCGCTTGGAACCTGCAGAGCTCCTGGAGCGCGGGGTACGTCGCCGACATCGTGGTCACCGGCACCACCGGGGTGGCGGGCTGGACCGTGACCTGGCCGGATTCGACCGCGACCGGGATCGTGAACGCCTGGGGGATGACCTGCACGCTCAAGGCCAAGGTGTCCGTCACCTGCACGGGCGCCGATTGGGCCGCACGGGTGGCCCCAGGCCAGACCGTGCGGGTCGGGCTCCAGGTGGCGGCCAGCGGTGCGCCGGCGTCGCCGAAGCTCACGGTCACGACCAGGTAGCGCTCCCGCTAGTCGGTGATATCGATGGTGCCATCGGCGGAGACCGGGAAACTCGGCGCGAAGGCGGCCTCCCAGAGGTGTCCGTCCGGGTCGGCGAAGTAACCCGAGTAGCCACCCCATACCGCGCGAGCGGCAGGTTTCACCAGCCGGGCGCCAGCGGCGACGGCACCGGCGAGGGCCGCATCCACCTCGGCCTCGGTGCCGAAGTTGAGCGCGAGGGTGATTCCCCGGTACGCCGTCGGCGCGTCGGCGGCCAGGCCGATGTCGGCCGCCAGCTCGGCGTGACCGAAGAGGCCGATCCAGGTGCCGCTGGTACGGAACCAGGTGATGCCCGCTGACGGATCGCCGCGCTGCTCCCAACCGAGGCCGGAGTAGAACCCGATGGACCTGGCAAGGTCGGCGACCCCCAGGGTCACGATGGTGAAATTCGCTGGGATGCTCATCCGCGGTTCTTCCTGGTCGGAGTGGGGAGTCTAGTACTCGGTCGCGGCTTCCGCGTCCTCGCCCCAGCTCACGATCCGCGGCGGCAACGGGTACTCGTGGGTGCCGCTGGCGGCCAGCACCTCAACGCTCGCCACCCGGGGAGCGGTCGTGCCGGCCTGGCTGACGAACCAGCCGCCGACCAGCACCACATCGCTCACCGTCGACGCGACGCCGACCCCGGTGACGGTGAACGGACCGTAGGCCGGGTCGACGAAGTGCACCGAGATGAGGTCGCCGTGCGCCACGACGGGGGCGTCGCCGCCCTCGCCGGGCTCGGCGGCGGGGTCGCCGGGCTCGAGCGGCTGCAGGGCCTGCAGGGACTTGTGCGGCTTGAGGTTCTGCTCGATGGACCGGCCGCCGACGGTGAGGGTCTTGACCGATGCGGAGATGAACGCGGCACCGTTGATCGTGAAGGCCCCGTAGCGCTTGGTCAGGAACATGGCGGAGACGGGTGTCCCGGATTCCAGGGTGGCGATCGCATCCGTGAGCGCCTTGACGTTGCGCCTGCTGGGCACATTGGGCATTGCCGGTCCGGCCATCTTTCCTCCAGAGAACGTGACACGCAACTCTAACGCTGCCCGAACCTGCCTTGCTCGAACGGGCCCGGCCGCCAGGCGGGGTACTGCCCCTGTTCGAGGGTCTCGGCAAGCCCCTAGCGAAGCGGACTTCGGCGGCATTGAGTGGATGACTACTGGCGCGATTCGGCGGGCCGGTGGGCGTGGAGGGGCGGGGATCCCAGCGATGGTGAGCAACGGCACGAACGGCATGAACGGAACTGGAGTCACCCCGGCGCGGTCGTTCGGCGGTGTCCTCGGCGGCCTGCTCGGCCTGGTCCTGACGAGTTCCCTGGCCGGCCTGCTGGTGACCGTGAGCCTGGCCCCGGTCGTGGCACTCACCGGCGTGACGACCACCAGCACGATCAATGTCTTCGAGACCCTGCCGGATTACCTGGAGATCGAGCCCCTCGCCCAGCGCAGCAACATCTACGCCTCCCGCTCGGACGGATCGCCCGTGCTGCTGGCGACCCTGTACGACCAGAACCGCGTCGAGGTCGGCTGGGACGACATCGGCCAGAACGTCAAGGACGCGGCGATCGCCGGCGAGGACCCCCGCTTCTATGAGCACGGCGGCGTCGACCTGCAAGGAACGATGCGCGGCGCGTTCACGACGGCGTTCAAGGGGAGCGTGCAGGGCGGGTCGTCGATCACCCAGCAATACGTGAAGAACGTGCTGGTGCAGAAGTGCGAGATGCTGCCCACCGAGGAGGAGATCTCGGACTGCTACGCGGCGGCAACGGTGACCACCGCGTCCCGCAAGCTCAAGGAGATGCGGCTGGCGATCGGCGTCGAGAAGAAATACGCCAAGAACGACATCCTGCGCCAGTACCTCAACATCGCCGGTTTCGGCGGCCGGGTGTACGGCATCGAGGCCGCGGCCTCCTATTACTACGGGAGCACGGCGGCCGACCTCACGGTGGCCCAGGCGGCCAGCCTCGTGGCGATCGTGAACAACCCGGGCAAGTTCAGGCTCGACAGGCCGGCCAGCGAGACCAACGGCGCGGCCAACGGGTATCAGGACAACCGGCAGCGCCGCGACTACATCCTCGGCGCGATGCTCAAGTACGGCAAGATCACCCAGGCCGAGTACGACGCGTCCATCGCGGCCCCCATCCAGCCCAGCATCAACGAGCCGAGCACCGGATGCCAGACGGCCGGGTCGAACGCCTACTTCTGCGACTACGTCATCCACGTCCTGGCCGAGGACCCGGTCTTCGGCGCCGACGAGGAGGCCCGGATCGCCAACATCCGTCGCGGCGGTTTCGACGTCTACACGACCCTGGACCTGGACCTGCAGAACGCCGCGATCACGACGATGAACGACAACGTGCCCAAGTCCCTCGCCGGCTGGGACGTCGGCGGTGTCATCTCGAGCGTCGAGGTGGGCACCGGCCGGATACTCGCGATGGCGCAGAACAAGGACTACAGCCAGGACCCCGAGGTGCAGGCCACCGGGAACAACTGGAGCAGCGTGAACTACAACACCGACTTCGCCACCGGCGGCTCCCGTGGTTTTCAGCCCGGCTCCACCTATAAGGTCTTCACCCTCGCCGAATGGCTGAACACCGGCCACTCGCTGGACGAGCGTGTCGACTCCGCGCCCAGGTCCCAATGGGGAACCTTCAACGACAGCTGTCTCGGCCCACAGAATTACGATTCGGAGGGCTGGAGTCCCAAGAACGACGCCAATGAATCCGGCGGCAATTACAGCGCTCTCGAATCCACCATCGGTTCGATCAACACCGGCTTCATCGGCATGGCCAAGCGGCTCGACCTCTGCGGCATCCGGAAGATGGCGGAGGCCTTCGGGGTGCACCGCGCCGACGGCGAACCGCTCAGCCAGAGCGCGGCTGCCGTGATCGGCACCAACGAGATCGCCCCGTTGAGCATGGCCGTCGCGTTCGCGGGAATCGCCAACCGGGGCGTCACCTGCAGCCCGATCGTGATCGACAAGATGATCGGCGCCGACGGCACCGAGGTTCCGATTCCCGCCTCACAATGCGCGCAGTCCGTCAGCCCGGAAGCGGACCGGCAGATGATCGCGGCCCTGAGCCAGGTGCTGACAAAGGGCACCGCCGTGCAGTCGAACTCCGCGACGGAACCGAGGGTGCCGATGTTCGGCAAGACGGGAACCACCGACGGCGCCAAGGACACCTGGATGAGCGGCGCGAGCAGCAAGGTCGCCACCGTGGTGGGTGTCGTCACCGTGACCGGAGACGCCAACCAGCGCGCGCGCAACTTCTTCAGTGGGCCCGCCGCCACCGCCAGGCACCGGATGTGGCCCGTCGTGATGTCGGTGGCGAACGCCAAATATGGCGGGGATCCGTTCCCCGGGGTGCCCGTCGAGCCTGTGCCGCAGGAGGAATCGGACGACAACGAGGACGACCCCGGTCAGGACATCCCCGCCCCGGACGTTCCCGACGTTCCCGACGAAAACGACTAGGCGCTCTGCCACAGGTCGAACGGTGTGGTGCCGGAGCCGGCCTGCCGCCGCGGTCGGGGCGCGCTGTCCGCGCTGGCCGCGGCATCTTCTCCCTTGGCCGCCTTGACCGCCTTGGCCTGGGCCCTGCTGCGCTCCCTGGCCACCGTGACCAGGTCCCACATGCCCTCACCGGTCACCGACACCCCGCGGGCGCCGGAGCGCCGGGTGCGGCCGCGCACGAGCATCAGCTCGGTCTGGAAGACCCCGGCGCCGATGCGCTCCTGGGCGTCGTGGAAGAACACGACGTTTGCCACCGGACCGGTGCCGTCGTCGAGGCTGACGAACACCACCCGCCGGCCGCCGCGCATCGGCGGGGTGTTCGTGGCCCGGCGCACGCCGGCCAGGAGCACGTCGGTGCCGCCGGGCAGGGTGGCCAGCTGCGAGGCCGGAGTGACGCCGAGTTCGGCGAACAGCGGGTAGTACTTGCGCATCCGGTGCCCTGAGACGGCCAGCCCGGTGTCGAGCAGCTCGAGGTCGGACTGGGTGCGGCCGCGCAGCTGCAGCGACGTGACGGCGTCGAAGCGCGCACCCTCGTAGTCCAGCACCGGCAACGGCACCTCGAAGGCCAGCTGGTCGTCGGCGATGGTGATGGCCGTGCCGCGCAGCGACTGGATGTGCGCGAGCAGCTCGTGCCGGCGGGTGCGGTCGTGGCCGATGAAGCTGTCGAGCGCGCCGATGCGGGCGAGGGCCTCGAAGGTGCGCCGGCGCGGGCGCACCCGGTCGCGGAAGTCCTGCAGCGAGGTGAACGGCTGGTGCCGCACGATGCGGGCCCGCTCGGTCTCGCTCGAGCCCGACAGCTCTGGCAGCGGCATCCGGATGCCCTGGCCGGCGCCGACGGACTCCACCCGGTAGTCCAGGGCGCTGCGCTGCACGTCGAGGCCCAGCACCGGCACGCCGAGCACCCTCGCCTCGGCCACGAGCAGGTCCTTGGGCCACATCCCCGGATCGTGGGTGAGCAGCCCGGCCAGGAACGCGGCCGGGTGGTGGGTCTTCAGCCAGGCGGACTGGTAGATGGGCAGGGCGAACGCAGCCCCGTGCGCCTTGGCGAAGCCGAAGCTGCCGAAGCCGGCCAGCACGGTCCAGACCCGGTCGATGGTGCCGGCATCGAACCCTCGCGCCAGGGCGTTCTCGCGCGTGTAGGCCTCGATCATGTCCAGCTGCTCCGGCCGGCCCAGGTGCCGGCGCAGCACGTCGGCATGGCCGAGCCCGCAGCCGGTGAGCTCGTCGAAGAGCCGCATCACCTGCTCGTGGAAGATGACGACGCCGTTGGTCTCGCGCAGGATCGGTTCGAAGCGGGGATGGATGTAATCGGGGGCGACCTCGCCGTGCCGGGCCTCGAGGTAGCGCAGCGGCATGTTGTTCTTCATCGGGCCGGGCCGGAACAGCGAGATCTCCACGGTGAGGTCGTTGAACACCTCCGGCTGCAGCTTGCCGACCAGCTCCATCTGACCGGGGGATTCGATCTGGAAGATGCCCAGGGTGCGGGTGGACCGGATGAGTTCGAAGGTGGCCGGGTCGTCCAGGGGCACCCGGTCCAGGTCGATGTGCTCGCCGGTGAGCCTGTGGTGTTCTTCGACGGCGTGGGCCATGGCCGACTGCATGCGCACGCCGAGGATGTCGAGCTTGATCAGGCCCATCGGGTCCATGTCGTGCTTGTCGAATTGCGACATGGGCAGGCCCATCCCCGAGGCCTGCACCGGGGTGCGGTCCAGCAGCGAGGAGTCGGAGAGGATGACGCCGCACGGATGCACCGAGATGTGCCGGGGCAACCTGTCGAGCCGGGCGGTGAGGTCCACCAGCAGATCCAGCTGCGAGGACTCGCGCACCTCGGCGGCCAGCTCCTCCAGCTCCGGCTTCTCGGCCAGGGCCGCCCGGAAGTCACGCGCGTTGAACCACCACATCTGCTTGGCGATGGTGGCGACCTGGGTATCCGGCATGCCGAGGGCCAGCCCGGCGTCGCGCACCGCACCGCGACCCCGGTAGGCGTTGGTCATCGACATCAACGAGACCCGGCTGGCGCCGAACGTCTCGAAGACCTTGCGGTAGATGTCGTGCCGCCTGGCCGATTCCACATCGAGGTCGATGTCGGGCAGTGTCTGTCGTTCGGGTGAGAGGAAGCGCTCCCAGAGCAGGCCGTTGCCGATGGGCTCCACCGACGAGGTGTGCAGGGCGTAGTTGAGCACCGAGCCCACACCGGAGCCGCGGGCCTGGATGCGGATGCCCATGTCGCGCACGAGGTCGGCGACCTTGGCGACGGTGAGGAAGTAGCTGGCGAAGCCGAGCGTTTGCACGGTCGACATCTCGTGGGCGAGCCTGTCGTGTGCTGCGGTGAGCAGCGGCCGGCCGCCGTCGGCGTAGCGCTCGTCGATGCCGTGGCGGGCGCGGGCCCACAGCTCGGCGAGCGGGTCGCGGGTGACGCCGATCACACTGGCCTCCGGCATCCGTGGCCGGCCGAGCCCGATGTCGCCGGCCGGGTCGAGCGCACAGCGATCGGCGAGATCGTGGGTGTCGCGCAGCAGCCGGGCCAGCGCGCCGTCGCTGTGCTGCCCGGCGTCGACCACCATGCGGGCCACCTGCCGCATGGCCGCCGCCGGCTTCAACCAGGCCTGGCCGTTCACCTGCAGGCTGGTGACCTCCTGCAGCTGGGCGAGCGGCGTGAGGTGCCTGGCCGCGTCGGCGAGGTCGGCGGTCACCGCCTCGTCGGCGGTGCCGTAGCGCACGGCGTTGCTGAGCACGGCGGGCAGCTGGGCGTACTCGGCCAGAGCGAGCATCCGCGTGGCCGGAGCGACGCTGCCCGGCATGCCGGGTTCGGCGAGATGGCAGACGATCTCGAGCGCGATCGACTGGGCCGGCAGGATCCGTTGCCAGTCGGCCAGGCTCGCCCTGGCCTGCAGGTTGTCGCGGCGGTCCACGGCGCGGCCGACATCGGAGGCCGGACCGAGCAGCACCGTCAACGAGTTCAGTCCGGCCAGCTCGGCCAGGCGGCCGCGGGGGATGCTCGGCGGGTGGCCGGGCAGGCGCACCGTGGTCTCGTGGGCGCTGGAGACGGCCCGGCAGAGCGCGGCGTACCCGCGGCCGGCACTGCTCTGGCCGGTGCTGCTCTGCTCAGAACTGCTTCCGTGCGCCAGCACCACGACCCGGCCGAGCGAGGTGAGGGTGTCGTCGTCGTGCACCTCGAGGTCGGCGCCGAGCCCCGGGCGGATGCCGGCGGCCACGCAGGCGCGTACGTGCTTGACGGCGCCGTACAGCCCGTCCCGGTCGGTCACGGCCAGGAACGTCGCCCCGTCGGCGGCCGCCTGCTCGGCGAGCGCCTCCGGCAGGGTCACGCCGTAATGCGTCGAATAGGCGCTGGCGACGTGCAGGTGCGGAAAACTCATCGTGGCGGCTTCACCCCCAGTCGAGAGCGAGCACCCAGGTGCCGTCGGCGTCGTGGCGCAGGTCGTACCGGTGCTGGTCCTCGTCGCCCTTCGCTGCATCCACTCGCCACAGTTCGGTGTCGATGCGGGTGGGCGTACCGTTGTTCTCCCACCAGCGGGTGCGGGTGAAAACGGCCTGGGGCTGCCCGATGATGGTGTGTTCGAAACGGTCCCAGACGAAGGTCTGGGGGTCGCCGTCAGCGGAGAGCTCGACCTGCACCGTGGTATCGATGATCTGGGGCATGGGGTCGCCTTCCGCACTCTGTTTCGAACAAATGTTCGAGATTCGAAAGTGTACGTCACTCCTCCGACAGACGCCAGTGGAACGGCCGCGCCGGGCCGTCGGGGGAGGCGGGGGTAGACCACACGACGGCGCGGGGGCACTCTGGTGTTCCATGTCGACGAATCCGGAGTTCATGCAGATCAATCCGCTCTTCGCCCGCCCCGGCGAGGATGTCAGGGCCCCACGCCACACGCTGGCTCCCGGTCCGATGGGGCCGGAGACGGCGTACCAGATCATCCACGACGAGATCATGCTGGACGGAAACTCCCGGCTCAACCTGGCCACCTTCGTGGGCACCTGGATGGACGACCAAGCCCGCAGGCTCTACGCCGAGTCCTTCGACAAGAACATGATCGACAAAGACGAGTACCCGCAGACCGCGGCCATCGAGGACTACTGCTGGCACATCATCGCGGACCTGTGGCACGCGCCGGAGCCGCGGACGACCATCGGCACGTCGACCATCGGGTCGTCCGAGGCCTGCATGCTCGGTGGGCTGGCCTTCAAGCGCCGCTGGCAGCAGGCCAGGCGTGCGGCCGGGCTGCCCACGGACAAGCCCAATCTGGTGATGAGCAGCGCCGTGCAGGTCTGTTGGGAGAAGTTCTGCAACTACTGGGAGGTCGAGGCGCGCCTGGTGCCGGTGACCGATGAGCATCCGTGCCTGGACGGGCACGACCTGGCCGCGTACGTCGACGAGAACACCATCGGCGTGGTGGCGATCATGGGCGTCACCTACACCGGCATCTACGAGCCGGTGCAGGAGATCGCGGCGGCCCTCGACGCAATTCAGGCGACGACCGGGCTCGACGTGCCGATCCACGTCGATGCGGCGTCCGGCGGCATGATCGCACCGTTCCTGCAGCCGGAGGTGGTCTGGGACTTCAGGTTGGAGCGGGTGCACTCGATCAGCACCTCGGCCCACAAGTACGGCCTGGTCTACCCCGGGCTGGGCTGGGTGGTCTGGCGCAGCCGGGACCTGATGCCCGAGGAACTGATCTTCAATGTGAGCTATCTCGGCGGGGACATGCCGACCCTGGCGCTGAACTTCTCCCGGCCGGGCGCCCAGGTGCTGCTGCAGTACTTCCTGTTCCTCAGGCTCGGCTTCGAGGGGTACCGGATCGTGCAGCAGACCTCGCAGGACGTCGCCAAGTTCCTGTCGAAGGGCATCGCAGAACATCCCGCCTTCACCCTGATCAGTGACGGGTCCGACATCCCGGTGTTCGCCTGGAGCCTCACCGCAGGGCACACCGACAAGTGGAATCTCTACCATCTCTCTGACCGGCTCCGGGCCAGGGGCTGGCTGGTGCCGGCGTACCCGATGCCGGACAACCTGTCCGATCGAACGGTGCAGCGCATCGTGGTGCGGAACGGCTTGAGCCTGGACCTCGCGTCGAGGCTGCTCACCGCGATCACCGAGGAGACCGCGTATCTCGACAGGCTGGAAAGCGCGATGCCGGTGGAGGACCAGCACCCGGGATTCGCGCACTGAGCGTCGTTCGTCGTCTGAGTACTCGGCCAGAATGACCGGGGATTTTCGCAATGTGAGCCGGCCGAGCGTAGCATTTGCTTGGGGCGCTTTTACCGAGGCGAACCCGTAGGTAAGAAGGCACACATGTCACTCAAAGTGGAGTTTCAGACAGTGGAAACTCAGACAGCAGAGTTCAACGAAGGAGCGACCCGGGAAGCAGCGGCTCGAGAGGACACCTCCCGAGTACGAGGCTCCCGGACCGTGGAGTCCGAGGCCGAGGACACCACCGAAGCCCCCACCCCGGTTGCGCTGGTGACCGGCGCCGGCTCGGCCCTGGGACGTGCGGTCGTCGCCCAACTACTCGCGAACGGCTACGCGGTGGCCGGTATCGACGACAGGGCAACCGACCTCCTCGGTGACAAACACCTGATGCTGGCGGGTGACATGAGCACCGAAAACGGCTCCCAGCTGGCCGTGTCCCAGGCCGTCGACACCTTCGGCAGGCTGGACTCCACAGTGCTCCTGGCGGACATCGGCGGGTCCCGTGCCCTGAACGTGCCCGGAAGCGTCTCCCAAGGCGAGCACATCCTCGCCCGCAACCTGAACAGCATCGCCCTGGGCATCAAGGCGGCGGTGGCCGGCATGTCGATCGACGGGCACCGGAGCATTGTGGCGACGGCATCCGTCGCCGGTCTGCTCGCCGACCCGGGCAACTGGGCCTACCACGCGTCGAAGATCGCCATGATCGACCTCGTGCGCTCCTCAGCCCTCACCTACGCGGCCAGGGGCATCAGGATCAACAATGTGGCCGCCGGCCTGCTGCGGGCGGACGATCCGAATGAACAACCGGCCGATCAAACTTTCGGGCGGGACTTCTCCCGCCGGATCCCGCTCTTCAGGCTGGCCCAGCCGTCGGAGATCGCGTCGGTGATCGCCTTCCTGATCTCCCCGGCCGCGTCGTACGTGACGGGCACCACACTCGCCGTCGACGGCGGGTTGACGGCATCCGCCGGGCTCGTCTTCTGACGCGCCAACGCACCCGCACCAACCTGCGAATGCCCTGACCAAACAGCCGCGGTCCGTGGCCGGGTTGACCGGCATGGCAGAATGTCGCTCCGGGGCAATTCCAGGGGCAATCTCTCGTGGGGTCCGCTCCGAAGTATCAACGGGTCATTACGAACGGGAGACACTGTGGGCACTCACACGACGTTGGACGAGATTCGACAGGCAGACAGCATTCTGGCCGGCATCCGCTCCGCAGACGATCTGACCATCGCCGCCAGCCGGGACGGCGGCAACCGTGCCGTGCGGCTGCTCGCCCAGGCCGCGCTCGACCCCTCCGACCAGCTCACCGCCATCGCTGCCGTGCACGCTCTGGCCCAGGTGTTCGACGACGCGGCCGACGACGTCCTGGTCGCGCTGCTCGAGAACGACGCGGCCTTCCTGCGCGAACACGCCGCCTGGGCGTTCGGCACCAGGCTCCCGCGTTTCGACGCCATCGCCGGCCTGCTGCGCATGGTCGTCGCCGGAGGCTTCTCCGGCATGATCGCCCAGCGCACCCTCGAGCAGTGGGCGGCGTCCGCCCCCGAGCACGTGGCGCTGGCCACCGAAGGCGCCATGCTCGGCGTTGCCGACCCGGCCGCCCGCGCCCGCCTGGTCGAAACCCTGGGCCTGATCTCCGGCCGCATCCCCGACCGGATGCTGCGACGCATCGCCGGGGATGCCACCGAAGCCCTCGACCCCCGCGCCGCCGCCGTGGCCGCCCTCGGCGACCGACCGGCCACCGACGCAGCCATCGGCCTGGTGACGACCCTCGCCCGCGGGGACGACGACCTGGCCGACGTGGCCAGGCTGGCGCTGCTTGACCTCACGGTGCCCAGCTACCCGCGGGCGCCGTGGAGCCAGGGGCAGACCGTGGCCCAGCTGTTCCTGCACGCCGACATCGACCGCGAACTCAGCCAGGTGGGCGCCGGCGACAACGGCGGCATCGCCACCCTGCTCGTGCGACTGGGCGACGCCCTCGTGGCCGGCGACGACGGTTCTGCGGATGCGCTGTCGCCGGCCGTCGACCGGGTGCTCACCCTGTCGCGCGGCGGCCCCGCCGCCGCCCTGACCTGCCTGCCCGAGGTCAGCTCCACTCTCTCCGGTCACGCCTTCGCGACGGTGCCGTTCCTGGGCGCCCCGGTCTCCTCCGCCGAGTCCTGGCCCCGCCGGGTCGCCGTGCAGCGCGGCATCCGTCGGGTCCTGCGCGCCGCGGGCACCGTCGACGTGCTGCACCTGCGGATGGCCGACGTCGGCACCCTCGCGGCCTCGACCGTCGCACGCGAGCTCGAGATCCCCATCGTCTTCACCGTCGCACCCGATCCGCACAGCGTCATCAATGCCATGGACGCCTCCGGCGCCCTCACCAGGGCCAACTTCGGCACCGTCGACGAGGTCGAGCACTTCTGGTTCCGGGCCCGGCTTGTTCAGCGGATGGCGGCCGACGCGGCGCACACCGTGCTCTTCCCCCGCCCCCAGCTGGAGCGGGACATGCGCGACCTGGTGGGCATCGACATCACCGCGCACCCCGAGCGGCACTCGGTCGTCGCCGAGGGCATCGACCTGACCGTGATCGAACGCTCCGTCGAGACCGCGCTGACCGCCGACCCGGCCGATTTCACCGACCTCGACGCCCTGCTGCAGACCCTGCCGGCCGACCGGCGGCACCTGCCGCTGGCGGTGACCGTCGGCCGGCTGCACCGGGTGAAGGGCATGGCCACCCTCGTGCACGCCTGGGCCGACGACGCCGCCCTGAGGGAGCGGTGCAACCTGCTGATCGTCGGGGGAGACCTTCTCACCCCGTCGGTCGACGAACGCGGCCAGCTCGACCTGATCGGCACGGCGATCCCGCTGGACTCCGCCGCTGAGCACGGCCTGCTGCTGGCCGGACACCGCGCCAACGATGCGGTCGCCCGCTGGCTGGCCGCGGCCAGGCACGGTCGACCCGGCCTGGCCGCACCGCGCGGCGTCTACGTCTGCGCGAGCATGAAGGAAGAGTTCGGCATCGCCCTGCTCGAGGCCATGGCGACGGGGCTCACCGTCGTCGCTCCCGACGCCGGCGGCCCGGCGACCTATGTCGAGGACGGCACCACCGGGTTCCTGGTGAACACGGCGGATGCCTGCAGCCTCGGCGACGGTATCGCCGCGGCCCTCGACTTGGCCTCCGGCCCGTTCGGCGACGAGTTCGCCCAGCGTGCCGCAGACATGGTCACCGACACCTTCGCCATCCAGGCCATGGCGGGCACCCTCGCCGGCGTCTACAAGTCCGTCGCCGAGGCGCAGGACGCGCTCAACTGGGCGTTGAGCGTTTCATGACCCTCCTCATCATCAGCCCGGACTACGCCTCGCACCTGTTCCCGCTCGCGACGCTCGGCGCCGCCTGGCGGGCCGAGGGCGAGCGCGTCGTCGTCGCCAGCGGACCGGCCACGGCCGGCATCGTCGCCGATTTCGGCTTCGAACGGGTGAACCTGCAACTCGGCCGCGGGTCGAACCCCGGCACCATCCGTGCCGAGGACCAGCCGACCGGCGAAGATGACGCCCTGCGCGGTTTCTTCGACGCCACCAGGGTCGGCCTCGTCGAGACGCTGAGGTTCCAGGCCGAGGCCCGCAGCAGCGACCTGCTCTGGAACCCGGTCGTCGTGGCCCGCGAGGTGCAGCGGATCGTCGCCGAGATCCAGCCGGACCAGGTGATCGTGGACCACCTCGCCTTCAGTGCCCGACTGGCCCTGATCAGCGCCGGGGTGCGGCACGCCGACGTGGTGCTCGGGCATCCGTCGGCCCTGCCCGTCGGCGACGAGGTCTACGGCTACCCGGGCGCCTGGCCGGCCGCCTTCACGCCAGACCCGCACGAGCTGGTGCAGCTGCGGGTGCTCTGCGAGCGGGTGCGCGACGACTTCACCCTGCAGTGGAACGACGCCCTCTTGCAGCTGGACCCGGCCGCCCCGCCCAGCGGCGACGCCTTCACCGAAACCGGCGACGTGCTGCTGCTGAACTATCCGGCCGAGTTGCACTCAGCGGCGCGCACGGCGCTGCTGCCCGAGCACGCCTTCCTCGGCTCCGCGGTGCGCAGCGAGGCGGACGACCCCCAGGTGACCCGCTGGCTGGCCGAGGCCGACGACCGCCCCATCGTCTACGTGAGCTTCGGCAGCTTCCTGTCGGTGCGCGGCGACGTGCTCGCCCGGGTGGCCGAGGCCCTGCGCGGCCTCGACGTGCGGGTCGCGATCGCGGTCGGGTCCACCGACGCCGCCGAACTCGGGCCGATCCCCGAATCCTGGCTGGTGCGGTCGTTCCTGCCGCAGGTGACCGTGCTGTCCCGCGCGGCGCTGGCCGTGACCCATGGCGGCAACAACTCCGTCACCGAAGCCATGACCGCCGGTGTCCCGCTGCTGGTGCTGCCGTTCTCGACCGACCAGTTCGCCGGCGCCGCGGCGCTGGACGAGGCCGGCTTCGGCATCTCCCTCGACCCCAATACCGCCGGTGCGGATGCGCTGCGGCAGGCCGCGGCGACGCTGCTGGGGTTGAGCGGGGAACCGCGTGACCGGCTGCGGGCGCTGAGCGCGTCGCTCGCGAACGGTGCGGGCCCCAAACGCGCATACGCGGCGCTGCAGGACGTGCCGACCGACGCCCGGCCGGCGGCCTGACGGCGGCCTGATGGCTGCAGGGCGCTACGCGTCGATCGCGTAGACGAGCGACTCCTGCACCATGCCCAGCCAGTTGTAGATGTCGTTCACCACGTGCGACTCCTCGTCGTCCAGGTGCGGCATGCCGTGCGGGTCGATCTGCAGGCGGTCCGCCACCACCAGGCGCAGGTCGGTGAGGGTGCGGAGCCACGACTGCACCTGCTGCTCGTCGAGCACGATCGGCACCGGCAGCGGGTCGTGCACCGGATCATCCTTCTGCTCGTCGTCGCCGAGCGCGCCGAGCACCGCCGCGGCGTTGGCGAGCTTGCCCTCGAGCAGCCCGTCGGCCGTGAAACGGCGGAACTCGGCCGCGGCCTCCGGGTCGTCGGGATAGGCATCGGGCAGCAGCCGGCGGACCGCGGGCTGGGCGAGCATGGCCGCGTCGTCGGCGTCGATAGAGCCGAGCAGCTGCAGCAGCTGCGAGGTCACCTGGCGCAGCAGGTCGACCTCGATGGGTTCGAACATCGCCGAGACCGTGCCGGAATCTTCACGGCGGAATTCCATCATGCTTCTCTGCTCATTCTTCGGCCCGGTCCAGGGTGGCCCACAGGCCGTAGCCGTGCATCGCCTCGACGTGCCGCTCCATCGATTCCCGGTCACCCGTGGCCACGATCGCGCGACCGTTGTTGTGCACCTGCAGCATGAGGCGCTCGGCCTCGGCCGCGGTCACGCCGAAGTAACTGCGGAACACGTAGGCGACGTACGACATCAGGTTCACCGGGTCATCCCAGACCACGGTCACCCAGGGGCGATCGAGGGAGATCGCCTCTCGGACTCGGGTGGATTCATCGATCTGGGGCACTGGTTAAGCCTCACACGCCCACGCTGATCCTGCCACCACCGCGTGGCACTGAGGCAGAAGATGGGCGCGTGACAGGATGGGGAGATCGTGAGACATCAGCACCGTGAAACACCAGCATGAGCCGCCGCCAACCCTATGGTTCCCGCCCGAACAGACGACGCGGCACCCGTGGCCAGAGCCCTCGCCTGTTGCTCCTCCTGGTCGTGGTCGGCGCGATCGTCGCGGGCGTCGGCTATTTCTCCACCGACGCGGGCGACCAGCCCACGGCCCAACCCACTGCAGAAGCCACGGCCCAGCCCGCGGCGCCGGTCGCCCCGGTGCCGGCATCCGGGCTCGCCAGCGCCGAGGCGCTCGCGCTGGTCGCCACGCTGCCCGACGCCGTCTACACCGACGACGGCAGCTACGCCGGCAACCGCCAGGAGCTGTTCGGGGACGCCTGGGCCTTCGACTTCGACCAGAACGGCTGTGACACCCGCAACGACATCCTCACCCGCGACCTCACCGGCACCGACATCGATCCGGCGACCTGCCGGGTCTACACGGGCATCCTCAGCGACCCGTACACGGGCGAGACCATCAACTTCGTGCGCGGCCAGGACACCTCGGCCGACGTGCAGATCGACCACCTGCTGCCGCTGAAGGCCGTCTACGCCACCGGGGGAGAGGCCTGGCCGGCCGAGAAGCGCGAGGCCCTGGCCAACGACCCGGTCAACCTGCTGGCGGTGAAGGGCACCGAGAACTCGTCGAAATCCGACTCGCTGCCCAGCGAATGGCTGCCCGGCTTCTACCCCGACGTGTCCGACCGGCACGACCTGGGTCAGCGGGTGGTCTGGGACGACCTGCCGGCGGACACCGGCCTTCAGTGCTGGTACATCGACAAGCTGGTTCCGGTCTTCGTGGCCTACGACCTCGGCGTCACCCCGGAGGACCGCGCCGCCATGACGGCCGTGCTGGAGTCCTGCACCGTTTAGCCAGCGGAAAACTGCAGTGTTCTGCAGATACCTAGGCGAGCAGTGGGGCCAGGGTGAGGGCGGCCTGCTGGAGTAGGACCAGGTGCTCGCCGGGCTGCTCGATGCGCGCCCGGGGTGCGGCCAGGCAGAGGGCGGCAACGAGGGTGCCGTCCCGGTCCCGGATCGGCACCGCGAGGCAGCCGGAGCCGGGGCTCACCGCGTCGAAGTGGCGGGCGAAACCCAGCTCCTGCACCTCGGTGACGGCGGGGGAGCGCTGCTCGGCGAGCAGCAGCCGTCCCATCGCCGATTCGTGCAGCGGCCGGCTGCCGGCGGCGGCAGGGGTCGGGGGGAAGTCCGGATCCGGGTCGATCACCGCCAGCCCGTCGCGGTCGTAGCGCACGAGGTGCACACCACCGCGGATCCGCTCCCGCAGGTCGGTGACGATGAGCCGCACGGCCTCCGGCGGCCGGGACGGTGCGACCAGCTTGGCCAGCTCGGCGACCTTCCGGCCGAGGGCGAAGCCGCGCAGGTCCGGCATCCGCACCAGGTACTCGTCCTGCACCAGCAGGTTGAGCAGCCGGTAGGCCGTCGCCCTGGGCAGGCCGAGGTTGTCGGACACCTGCCGCGCCGTCACGCCGGCGCCGCACCTGGCGACCTCCTCGAGCACAGTGAGGGCACTGTGGATGGCCTTGGGCTGACGTGCCCGCAGGTCGCCGGCCTCGCCGCTCACGGAGCGGCCCGGTCCTCGGCGAGACCGGCTCCGAGGACGTCGGTCGATACCGGCACGTCGTAGACCCCGACGGTGTCGCGCAACCAGGGCCGGCGGATGCGGCGGACCACCGCGAAGACGGTGCCGACGAGCATCACCGCCAGGAACACCCACACGCCGGCGAACCGCGCCGAGCTGCTCTCCACGGCGAGGTACACGACGAGAACGGCGCTCAGCAGCCCGGCGGCGACCCCGGCCCGCACCAGCGGCCACGGGGTGAGCTCACCGATGCGCCAGAGGAACACCGGCGTAGCGACGCAGGCGAGGATGTACGCCGCGATGTAGCCACCGGCCGCGCCGACGATGAAGATCTCCATCGCCCGCCAGACGCTGCCGGTGAGCAGGATCGTGCCGATCAGGCCGGTGGTGAGCACCGGAACCGTCACCACGATGGCGACGAACGGGGTGCGGTGCCGCCGGTGGCTCCGCCCGAACGCGCTGGGGAGCAACCCCTCCCGGCCCATCGAGAACAGCACTCGCACGAGCGCCGTGATCGACGCTATCGCGCAGGCCAGGAAGGACGCGGCGATGCTCACATCCAGCAGCAGCCCGAGCGCATCGATGCCGTACGCGGCGGCCAGATCGTTGACCGGGGACACGCTGGCCGTGATGCTGCCGCCCACCGAGGCGAACCCGACGAGCTGGCTGAGCGCGGCCAGCAGGTACAGGCCGCCGGAGCCGATCACGGTCCAGGTCACCGCACGGGGGATCGTGGCGTACGGACGCCGGGCCTCCACGCCGAGGGTGGCGGAACTCTCGAACCCGACGAATGCGGTGAGCGCCAGGGCGGCACCGACGGCGAAATCGGCTGGTCGCACCCCCGACATGTCCAGCACCGACCAGTCCAGCGCCGGGCCCTGCACCACCAGCAGCGCCACGACGAGGGCGAGGATGATCACCACCGACACACACTCCACCAGCAGCGTCGCCCTGGTCGAGACCCGGATGCCCCTGGCCAGCAGGACCAGGCAGGCGGCGGCCATGCCCAGGATCACCAGCACCGGCAGCAGCAGGCTCCCGGTGAGCGCGGGCCAGAGGCGGGACGCGAGGATGGCGAGGTAGTACCCGGCCCCGCCCAGCGCGAACATGGCCACGAAGCCGTAGCCCACGAGCAGAGCCGTGCCGGTGACGAACGAGGCCGTTGTGCCCAGGCCGTGCGCCACGAAGGTGTACAGCGATCCGGTGGCGGCGATCCGGCGGGTGAACTGGTTGACCGTGGTGGCCACGAGCAGGGCCAGGAGCATCGCCGCGCCGAGGGCCCAGACCGTGGCCCCGCCCGCGACCGTGGCCACGAGCAGCGGCATGGTCGTCGCCGCGGCCGACGGCGCCACCGCGGACACCGACTGGGACAGCACGTCGATGAACCCGACGCTGCGCCGGTCGAGTCCGTCGACCGGGGACCTGGACTCGATCCCGGCCACCGGCTGCGGGTTCTCGATCGCCCGTTCCAGGGCCGACTTCTGCGTGGCGCCCATGCCTCACCGTCGCTTTCCTGCTGTTTCGTGCACGTTCTCTGCTGGGGGCCAACGGTAGCCAGCCGCGATTGCCGTGCGGCGACGCGGGTGTTTCGGGGGTGTGTCGGCCAAATGAGACACCGGGCCCGAACGGTCTCATTCGCCTGCCCGCTGGCTTTTACCTGCGGGTGACGAGGCGGCAACAGGCCGTCGGCAGGCTGGGGACACCCGCATCCGTCCCGTTTGGAGCCGACATGACCACCACCCAAGAAACCACCGGAACCGCGCCGCCGCGGGCCCTCACCGGCTCGCTGGGCGTGACCGCCATCGTGCTGATGGTGGTCGCCGCCGCCGCACCGCTGACCGTGATCGGCGGCGCGGCGCCGCTGGGCATCCTGCTCGGCAACGGTGTCGGATTCCCGGCGATGTTCGCCATCGCCGCGATCGTGCTGCTGTTCTTCGCCGTCGGCCTGGCCGCGATGACCCGGCACGTACCCAAACCCGGCGCCTTCTTCACCTTCGTCAACTACGGCCTCGGCAAACCCGCCGGGCTGGCCACCGCGTTCCTGGCCCTGCTCACCTACACGACCATCCAGGTGTCGGTGCACGGCTACGTCGGCTACATCCTCTCGGTCACGGTGACCGGGCTCGGCGGCCCCGACCTGCCCTGGTACCTGTACTCGCTGGCCGTCGTGGCCCTGGTGGGCGTGCTCGGTTACCGCCACATCGACCTGAGCTCCAAGGTGCTCGGCGTGCTGCTGGTCGGCGAGGTGGGCATCGTGCTGGTGCTGGTGGCGGCCGTGGTCATCGCCGGCGGCGCCGACGGCCTCTCGCTGGCCCCGTTCGAACCGAACAACGTGCTCAGCGGCTCGCCGTCGGTGGGGCTGATGTTCGCCATCGCCGCCTTCATCGGCTTCGAATCCACCGCGATCTTCCGCGACGAAGCCAAGGACCCCGCCCGCACCATCCCGCGGGCCACCTACGTGGCCGTCATCGGCATCGGCGTCTTCTACACGCTCGCCTCCTGGGCTCTCGTGATGGCGTGGGGCCCCGACGGCGTCGTCGCCCAGGCCGCCCAGGACCCCGGCGCGATGATCCTGATCACCACCCTGGCCTACCTCGGCACGGTCGGCGAGCTCGTCATGAACGTGCTGCTGATCACGAGCATGCTCGCCTGCGTGCTCTCGTTCCACAACGTGATCACCCGCTACCAGCACTCGATGTCCACCGCGAAGGTGCTGCCGGATGTGCTCTCGAGCGTGCACCCCAAGCACTTCGCCCCGCACGTGTCCTCTGTGGTGCAGACCGTCACCGCCGGCCTGCTGGTGGTGCTCTTCGCCCTGCTCGGCCTGGACCCGGTTCTGCAGGTCTTCACCTGGTTCTCCGGGGTGGCCACCCTCTCGGTGGCGCTGCTGATGGCCGTGACGAGCATCTCCGTGGTGGTGTACTTCGCCCGCACCAGGCAGGACCGCCGGCTGTGGAACACCGTCATCGCCCCGACCCTCGGCTTCATCGGCCTGCTGGTGTCGGCCACCATGATCGGCCTGAACTTCCCCTTCCTGATCGGTGACGTCAACGCCGCCGGCGAGCCGGCCTTCGGGGCCCTCACCGCGGTGCTCCTGGGCCTGATCGTGCTCTTCCCGCTGGCCGGCCTGGTGCAGGCGCTTTGGCTGCGGCGCAACCGGCCCGCCGTCTACGACCAGATCACGGATGCCATCGGCGCCTGACCGGCACCCATTCCTTCCCCACCGCCCATCCCCACCTGACAGGAACCCCAGCCATGACCCTCACCGACCTCGGCATCATCGGCACGACCGGCCCGGCCGCCCCGCATCCGCTCGGCAGCCTCAGCGCGTCCGAATTCACCACCATCCGCGACATCGTCGTCAGCGCCGACGGCTTCACCGACACCACCCGGTTCGCCTATGTGGGCCTGGCCGAGCCGCACAAGCGCGAGGTGCTCGCCTGGCAGGCCGGAACCGGGGCACTGCCCGACCGCAAGGCCCGGGTGATGCTGCTGGACATGGCCACCGGACGCTCCACCGACAACATCGTGTCGCTGGGCGGTGGCCCCGGGGGTACCGGCCTCATCGAGAGCACCCAGGTGCTGGACGGCTCGGCCGGGCAGCTGCCGATCCTCGACACCGAGTTCGAGGCGATCGCCGGCATCGTCAACGCCGACCCGCGCTGGGTGGCGGCCCTCGCCGAGCGGGGCACCGGCATCGACGAGGTCGTCGTCGTGCCGCTGTCGGCCGGCTACTACGACCTGCCGGAGGAGATCGGCCGCCGGATCGTGCGGGTGCTCGCATTCCGCCAGGACTACCCGCAAGACCACCCGTGGGCGCACCCCGTCGACGGTCTCTGCGCCTACGTGGACACCGCGGCAGGCACCATCACCCGGCTGATCGACGCGGCGACCGTGGCCGTCCCGGCCGAGGGCGGCAACTTCAACGACCCGGCCGTGCAGGGCGAGCCGCTGACCACCCTCAAGCCCATCGTGATCAGCCAGCCCGAAGGACCGAGCTTCGCCGTGGACGGCGAATGGGTCACCTGGGCGAACTGGAAATTCCAGGTGGGCTTCGACACCCGGGAGGGCCTGGTGCTGCGCCAGCTCTCCTTCACGGATGCCGGCGAGGAACGCCCGATCATCTACCGGGCGTCGATCAACGAGATGCTGGTGCCGTACGGCGACCCGTCGCCGGTGCGGTTCTGGCAGAACTACTTCGACACCGGCGAATACCTCTTCGGCCGGTACACCAACTCCCTCGCCCTCGGCTGCGACTGCGTCGGCGAGATCAAATACTTCGACGCCGTGCTCGCCGACGAACTCGGCAACCCGTTCACCATCCCCAACGGCATCTGCATGCACGAGGAGGACGTGGGAACGCTGTGGAAGCACAGCGACCTGTTCACCGGCGCCCACGAGGTGCGCCGCCAGCGCCGCCTGGTGATCAGCTTCTTCACCACCGTGGGCAACTACGACTACGGCTTCTACTGGTACCTGTCTCTGGACGGCACCATCGAGTGCGAGGCCAAGCTCACCGGGGTGCTCTTCACCTCCGCCTACCCGGGTGTGGCCGCCCCTGGCGCCACCCTCGACGCGGGAGCAGACTACCCGTATGCCAGCGAGGTCGCTCCGGGGCTCGGCGCCCCGTACCACCAGCACCTCTTCAGCGCGCGGCTGGACATGACGGTGGACGGCCAGGCGAACGCGGTCGACGAGATCGAAGCCGTGCGGCTGCCGATGGGCCCGGGCAACGAACACGGCAACGCCTTCACCATGAAAAGCACCCGGCTCACCGGCGAGGCCGGATCCGGGCGGCTCGCCGACGCATCCGTGGCCCGGTCGTGGCACATCGTGAACACCGAGAAGACCAACCGGATGGGCCGGCCCACCGGGTACGCCCTGCTGCCGGAGGCGAACCCCACGCTGATGGCTGACCCGCAGTCGTCCATCGCCAAGCGGGCCGAGTTCGCCACCAAACACCTCTTCGTGACCCAGTACGACCCGGCGGAGCAGTACGCCGCCGGCGACTTCGTGCACCAGAACCCGGGCGGCGACGGCATCACCAAGTACATCGCTGATGACGCGTCGATCGACGGCGAGGACATCGTGCTCTGGCACACCTTCGGCCCGACGCACTTCCCCCGGGTGGAGGACTGGCCGGTCATGCCGGTGGACTACGCCAAGTTCACCCTCAAGCCGTACGGCTTCTTCGGTGCGAACCCCACGCTGAACGTGCCCGCGAACGAGCCGGTGGGGCACTGCTCGCACGGTGGCGAGCCCGAGGTGCACGCGGCGCATGCGGCGTCCGCCGCTCCGGCCGCCGGGTCCTGCCACGCGGCCCACGACGAATAGCCGCCGGGAGATGAGCACACCGTGATCTCAGCGCTGCACCTGATCATGATCGTGGCGGCGGCGTCGAGCCTGTGCTGCGTGCTCGGGAGCCGGCGCACCCGGTCGGTCACGGCCGTCGGCGGCACGGTGCTGATGGCCGCGGCCATGGCCGACCTGGCCCTCGGGCTGGTCGGCCTGGCGCCGCTGGGCTGGACCGCCATCCTGCTCGGCTGGGCCATGGTGGCCGCCGGTGCCGCCAGGTGGCGGGACGGCCGGGCGGCGGCGGGGCACTCCACGCCGGGGGACGGTGCCGCGCCGGATGCCGCCGGCCGGCGGCACCTGCACCTGCTGCACCAGCTCGGGCTGGTGGTGCTGGCCGGGCAGATCGCCCTGTGCGCCGCCATGGCCGGCGGCCCAGGCCGGGCTCCGGCTGCGGGCGTCGGCATGACGCATCCGCACTCGGTGTCGATCTTCGTCGCCGTGGTGTGCGTCGCCGGGGCGTTGTTCGTGGTTGCCGCCGCCGCCATGGTGCTGGGCGGCCAGCGCAGCCGGCCGGAGCGCGGCAACCTGCTGAGCATGTCGGTCATGACGGCCGCGATGGCCGTGATGCCGTTCGGCTGAGCGCGACCGCGGGCCTCGCGCACGTTCGTCGCACGTTTGCAAGGAAATAGTGAGTTTTCCAGGACGCCCCAGCCGCTTTTCGTCCTTCTGATCCCACTATTTCCTGTTTATCGTGCGACGGCCGGCTCCGGCCTGTCAGTGGCCCAGGATGCGCTGGAACAACTGATGGTCCTGCCAGCTGCCGTTGATCTTCAGGTAGTCAGGCGCAATACCGATTGGCGTGAAACCCGCTCTGGCCAGCACCTTCTGGGAGCCGTGATTGTGCAGCAGGGTGCCTGCCTCGAGGCGGTGCAGGCCGAGCCGGTCCCGGCTGTGCCTGACGACGTGGCGGAGTGCCGCGGTGGCCAGCCCCCGGCCGGCGTGGTCGGCGTCGACCCAGTACCCGACGCTGGCGCTCTGAAACGGCCCGCGCACGATTCCTGACAGCGTCATCCGCCCGATCACGGTGGCGCCCTCGACGAGAACCAGCGGGAAGGCGGTGCCGTCCTCACGCTGCTGGACCTGGGTCGTGAGGATCCGGTGCTGTTCGGCCGTCGTCAACGGAGAGAGGCATCCGTCGAGGTTACCGCCGCCGCTTACGTCGCGGGGGAGCCGCCATGGCCGTGATGCCGTTCGGCTGAGCGCCGCCCGCGCCCACACTCGTCACACGTTTACAAGGAAATAGTGAGTTCTTCAGGACACCCCAGCCGGTTTTCGTCCTTCTAATCTCACTATTTCCCGTTTATCGTGCGATGAACTCGGGCCCCGACTCCCATCCGTACCTCGGGGAACCGGGGCCGGGACCGGGGCGCCTAGACCGGGGCGACGGGGGCGTGGTGCGGCCGGCCGGCGGCGTGGCCGATGGCGGTGACGGCGAGGGTGATCACGGCCGTGAGGGCGATGCCCCAGCCGATGTGGACCATGAGCAGAAGGGCGCCGACGCCGGCGCCGGCCAGGATCAGCACGATCGCGGCCAGCCGGCGGAACCAGGGCTGGTTCTTGGCGCCGCCGAAACGGGAATCGGCGGCGAAGCCGGTGATGGTGGACGTGACGACGACGGTGGTGACATCCTTCACCGCGATGTGGCGGGCCACAGCGGCCTGCAGTCCCATCACGGCGGCCAGGAACCCGGTCACGATCAGGTCGAACGGTGCCGGGGGTGTGCCGCCCACCGCGAACAGGAACACGGCCAGGACGGCCATGACCACGCCGACCGCGCCGAACAGCACGGTCGCCTCGGTGGTCCAGCCGAACTTCACGTGGCGCAGCACCCGGCCGCCGACCGCGGCGCCGACCATGAAGGTGAACAGGGCGATCAGCGGGCCCACCACGGGCAGGTCGTCAGCTCCGGCGATGGCCATGCCCAGGATCACGACGTTGCCGGTCATGTTGCCCGTGAACACTTTGTCGAGACCGAGGTAACCCACCGCATCCGCAACGCCCGTGGAAAAAGTGAGGGCCAGCATCAGACCGAGGTGCAGGTTGTCCGGCTGGCTGCGAAGCCGGTGGATGACGGGGGTGGAGGGCACGGGGGTCCTATCGGATCGGGAATTGTCACGGTACTGGCTGGTCGTCCCTGGCGCAAAACTGGCGCTACTCTCGACCAACGGGGATGCGCCGGCCAGCCGGCCGGTGACGATCCGGTTCCCGACCCACGATCCGAAAAGGCGCATCATGCCATTCGACATCCTGCAGCCCGGCACCGGGCCCATCCGCGCCGCGCAGTACCTGCCCGCCACCCCGGCCACCGTGCTGTGGGGCCGGCTGCCCTGCGCCACGGATGCACCGGCGCTCGTGATCGACGCCGGCACCGAGGTCACCATCGACACGATCAGCCACGAGGGCGTGCTCGAGGACCAGGGCCGCGACCCGGTGGCCTTCTTCGCCGGCCACGGAGTCGACCGCGCCGCGGTGCTCGACGACGCCGTGCTGCTGGCCGGCTCGCACAACGTCCGCGACCCGCAGGTGGACGGTCCGCACCTGGTCACCGGCCCGATCCACGTGCGGGGCGCCCGGCCGGGCGACCTGCTCAAGATGACCGTGCTCGAGGCGACCCCGCGGGTGCCGTACGGCGTCATCTCCAACCGGCACGGCCGCGGCGCGCTACCCGGCGAGTACCCGTTGGCCGCGGGCACCGTGAGCGTGTTCGCCGCCCTCGAGGACACCGAGACCGGCCAGGTCGGCACCCTGCCGCTCGTTCCGGGCGGGCCGCGGAGCGTGCACTTTCCGCTCCGGCCGTTCCTGGGGATCATGGGCGTCGCCGTCGCCGGCGATGAGCGCCCGCACTCGGTGCCGCCCGGCGCGCACGGCGGCAACATCGACATCAACCTGCTCACCGTGGGCTCGGCGCTCTACCTGCCGGTGCAGGTGGACGGGGCGCTGGCCTACGTGGGCGATCCGCACTTCGCCCAGGGCGACGGCGAGGTGGCGCTCACCGCCATGGAGGCGTCGCTGCGGGTGACCATTCGCTTCGACGTGGTCAGCCAGGCCGACGCGATCACCGCCTTCGGCGAGCTGGCCGGGCCGTTGGCCGAGACGGCCGAGTTCCTGGTGCCCACCGGCATGGACGCCGACCTCGACGAGGCCGTGCGCAAATGTGTGCGCGCCGCCATCGACCTGCTCGCGGCCCGATACGGGATGGACCGCAGCCTCGCCTACGCCTACCTGAGCGCCGCCACCGACTTCAACATCTCCCAGGTGGTCGACCTGGTCACCGGCGTACACGCCCGCATCCGAGTGGCGGACTTCGATGCCTGAGCCGCTGGTGCCGGTCACCCCGACCAGCGTGACCGGGGAGCTGCCCGACGGGCTGCTCGCCGCGTTCACCGGTTACGAGAGCGCCCTGGCCGCGAACGACCTCGCCGCGCTGGATGCCTTCTTCGCCCCCGGCGAGCACACCCTCCGTGGTGACGCCACCGGACTGCTGGTGGGCCACGACGCGATCAGCGGATTCCGTGGCGCCCGCGCTGGCACCGTCGCCAGGGGCATCCGGTCGCTGCACGTGCGCGTGATCGACCCGCGGCACGCCGTGATCGTGTCCGTGAATGCTCCGGATGCCGGCGGCGCCGGCCTGGTGACCCAGCTCTGGTCCTGCACCGCTGCGGGCGACTGGCAGGTGGAGGTGGCCCAGGTGGCCGCGCCGCCGGCCGCGATCAACCCCACGGTGTGGCGGCTGGTGGGCACCCCGCTGGTGGCCCCAGCCGCCGGAACCGACACGGCCGCGCTGGCCGGCGAGACCATCGCCGTGAAGGACCTCTACGACATCGCCGGCTTCCCCGTGGGCGCCGGCAACCCGGCCTACCTGCGTGAGGCCACGCCGGCGACCCGGACCGCCCCGGCCGTCGCGGCGCTGCTCGGCGCCGGCGCGAGCGTCTCCGGCATCGCCCAGACCGACGAATTCGCGTACAGCATCGCCGGCGACAACGAGCACTACGGCACCCCGCCCAACGTGCGGGTGCCCGGCGGCCTGCCTGGCGGCTCGTCCAGCGGGCCGGCCGCCGCCGTGGCGCTCGGCCAGGCCAGCATCGGCCTGGCCACCGACACCGCGGGGTCCATCCGGGTGCCCGCCTCGTACCAGGGCCTCTGGGGGCTCCGCAGCAGCCACGGCGCCGTCGACCGCGCCGGCCTGCTGCCGCTGGCGCCCTCGTTCGACACCGTCGGCTGGCTCACCCGCACGCCCGGCGTGCTGCGGGCCGCCGCGGCCGCCTCCCTCGACCCGGCGCTGCAGATCGCCGCCCAGCCGGCCGCAGCCGTCGCCCGGTTCGCGGTGTCTGGCGCGCTGGTCTTCGCCGCCGACGACGACGTGCAGGCGGCCTTCGTCGCCGGGGTGGACCGGCTCACCGGCGCCGGCCTGCTGCCGGCACCGGACCTGGTCGACCTCGGCGACCTCGCCGAACTGCTGCGCATCTTCCGCATCGTGCAAGCGGCCGAGGCCTGGCGGGCCAACGGGGACTGGGTCACCGCCCACCCCGGCGCGCTCGGGGCCGCTGTCGCAAGCCGGTTCGAGACCGCCTCCGGCAGCGACCCGGCCGCCGAGGCCGAGGCGCGCGCCGCCCTGGCCGACGCCAGGGCGCGACTGGACTCGGTGCTGGACGGGCGCATCCTGCTGCTGCCCTCGGCGTCGTCGACCGCTCCGTCGCGGCGGGCCGACCCGGCGGCGATCGACCGGGCCCGCACGAACACCCTCACCATGACCTGTGTGGCAGGAATCGGCGGCTACCCGGCCCTGTCCGTGCCGTTGCTCGACGTCGCCGGGGCGCCGGTCGGGCTGTGCCTGGTGGGCCCGCGGCACACCGACCTCGCCCTCATCGACATCGGGGCGGGACTGGCGCAGGGATTCGCCGCGAGGACGTGAACACCGCGAAACACGACTGAAACACCTGTTGCGTAAACTGTGCATCTGAAACACATGGTTCAGAACTGCCGAAGGGTGAAACAGTCATTTCCAGTCTGCCGATCAATCCGCCGTCCCGTCTGCTGATGGGCCCCGGCCCCGTGAACGCCGACCCGCGGGTGCTGCGTGCCATGTCCGCCGGGCTTGTGGGCCAGTACGACCCGTCGATGACGGCGTACATGAACGAGACCATGGAGCTCTACCGGGGCGTCTTCAAGACCACGAACGAGCAGACCCTGCTCATCGACGGCACCTCGCGGGCCGGCATCGAGGCGGCGCTCGTGTCGCTGATCAGCCCCGGCGACCGGGTGCTGGTGCCCATCTTCGGCCGGTTCGGCCACCTGCTGCGCGAGATCGCCGAGCGCGCCGGCGCCGAGGTGCACGTGCGGGAGATCGAATGGGGCACCGTGTTCACCCCCGCCCAGATCGAACAGGCCATCCGCGAGACCAAGCCGGCCCTGCTGGCGATCGTGCACGGCGACACCTCCACGACCGTGGCCCAACCGCTCGACGAACTGGGCGACATCTGTGCCAGGCACGGCGTGCTGTTCTACACCGACGTCACCGCGTCGCTGGCCGGCAACACCTTCGAGGCGGATGCCTGGGGCCTGGACGCCGTGACCGCCGGGCTGCAGAAATGCCTGGGCGGTCCGTCCGGCTCGGCGCCGGCCACCTTCTCGCCGCGCGCGGTCGAGGTGATCAATGCCCGCAAGAGCATCGAAGCGGGCATCCGCGAGACCGGTGACGCCGTGAACCCGCACCCGATCCGCTCCAACTACTTCGACCTGTCGATGATCTTCGACTACTGGGGCCCGAAACGCCTGAACCACCATACCGAGGCCACCACCATGCTCTACGGCGCCCGCGAGTGCGCCCGGCTGCTGGTAGACGAGGGCATGGACGCGGCCGTGGAACGGCACCGTCTGCACGGCGCCGCGATGCTCGCCGGCGTGCAGGGCCTGGGCCTGAGAGTGTTCGGCGACGCGTCGCACCGGATGAACAACGTCGTCGCGGTGCACATCCCCGACGGCGTCACCGGCGACGCCGTGCGCGGTGAGCTGCTGAACGACTTCGGCATCGAGATCGGCACCTCGTTCGGCCCGCTGCACGGCAAGGTCTGGCGTATCGGCACGATGGGCTACAACGCCCGCAAGGACACCGTGCTCACCACCCTCGCCGCGCTCGAGGCGGTGCTCCGCCGCGCCGGCGCACCCGTGACCGGCGGTGGCGGCGTCGGCGCCGCCTACGAGGTCTACCAGGATGCCTGACCTCTCGAACACCACCGCGGCCACCGTGCTGGAGCGCTGCGACGAGCTCGCCGGCCACTCCAGCCTGCCCGACGGCCTGATCGAGCGGGTGTACCTTTCCCCGGAGCACCGGGCCGTGAACACCCTCGCCGCCGGCTGGATGCGGGACGCCGGCATGGCCACCTGGCAGGACGCCGCGGGCAACCAGTGCGGCCGCCTCGAGGGCGCCACCCCTGGCCTGCCCGCGCTGCTGTTGGGCTCGCACCTGGACACCGTGCCGTCGGCCGGCCGGTACGACGGCATCCTCGGGGTGCTCACCGCCATCGCCGTGGTCGAGCGCATCCAGACCAGCGGCCGTGCCCTGCCGTTCGCCCTGGAGGTCGTGGCCTTCGGCGACGAGGAGGGCACCCGGTTCGGCACGGCACTGCTCGGCAGCCGCGCGCTGGCCGGCACCTGGCTGGACGCCTGGTGGGAGCTGACCGACGAGGCCGGCACCACCCTGCACGACGCGTTTGTGGACTTCGGCCTCGACCCGGCCGCCATCACCGCCGCGGCCCGCACCTCCAACGACTTCGTCGGCTACCTCGAGACCCACATCGAACAGGGTCCGGTGCTCGAGGAGCGCGACCTGCCGCTGGGCATCGTCTCGTCGATCGCCGGTGCCCGGCGCTTCCAGATCACCATCACCGGCAAGGCCGGTCACTCCGGCACCCCGTGGACCCACCGCCGTGACGCCCTCGCCGGAGCGAGCGAGGCCATCGTGGCCATCGAGCGGATCGCCCGCGACGCCGACCTGATCGCCACGGTGGGGCACCTCGAGGTGTTCCCCGACGCCGTGAACGTGATCGCCGGCCGGGCCGAGTTCAGCCTCGACCTGCGGGGCCGGTTCGACGCGGACCGCGACGGTGTCTGGCAGCAGATCGAAGCCCTGCTCGAGGAGATCTGCGCCGCGCGCGGCCTGCACGTCGCGGTGCACCAGACCCACTCCGCGCCAGCGGCGCACTGCAGCGACAGGCTGCGCGGCGTGATCGCGGCGGGCATCCGTGCCGCCGGCGGCACTGCCGGCACCACTGCCGGCGTGTCGGAGCCGCTGGAACTGCTCTCGATGGCCGGCCACGACGCGATGGCGGTTGCCCACCTCACCGAGATCGGCATGCTCTTCGTGCGCTGCGCCGGGGGAGTGAGCCACCACCCCGACGAGTCGGTCACAGAGGCCGATGTGGCGCAGGCACTGGATGCCTTCGAGGCCGCCGTGCTCGCCCTGGCCGCCGGGCACCCGCAGGACCCGGCATGACCATGAACATCGGCCAGCGCATCGACGGCCGGTACGGCGAACTCTCACCGCAGGAACAACGCGCCGCCGACTTCATCCTCGACCACATGAGCGACCTCGCCGTCTACAACGCCTCCGAACTCGCCCGGCTCAGCGGCGTGTCCAAGGCCACGGTGTCCAGGCTGTTCCGCCGGCTCGGCTTCCAGGACTCCGCCGAGGTCCGCGAACACGCCAGGGCGCTCCGCAGCCTGGGAGCACCGCTCGGCGGCCCCGGCGCATCCGCCGGCACGCCGTCGAGGCTGGCCGCGCACGCCGAAGCCGAACACGACAACCTGCGCCGCCTGCTGGTCACCCTGGAGGACGGCCGGCTGGATGCCGCGGCCCGGCTGGTGCAGTCGGCCCAGAACGTGGTGATCGTGGGGCTGCGCAACAGCTACCCGCTGGCGCTGCACCTGCGCCAACAGCTGGTGCAGGCGCGCGACCACGTGCGCCTGGCCCCGCTGCCGGGCCAGTCGCTCGGCGAAGAGCTCGCCGGGCTCGGCCCGCGGGACGTGGTGGTGCTGATGGGGTTCCGCCGCCGGGTGTCCGGTTTCGGTGACATCGTCGCGGCCATCCGCCGCCGGGAGGTGCCGCTGGTGCTGATCGCGGACTCCTCGGCCCGCAAGTACTCCGATCAGGCCACTCACTGGCTGGAGTGCCCGGTGGACTCGGTGTCGGCGTTCGACAGCTATGCCACGGCGATGAGCCTGGTGAACCTGCTCGCCACCGGTGCGATGGGCGCGCAGGTGCGGGAGAGCCGCACCCGGATCGCGGCCATCACCAGCGTGTATGAAGACCTCGACGAACTCGAAGCACCGTGGTGAACCCGACTCAGTCCGTCGCCGGCTCGTCGACGTCCAGGCCGGTGCCCAGGTCGTCGCAGGGCACCACGGTCACCTTGTGCGCCACCAGATACGGTCGTGCACCGGTGTCGCCGGTCAGGCTCCTGCCCAGCGGCGCCCAGTGCTCGCGTCCGATGACCACCGGATGCCCGGGGCGGCCCGCGAAGTGCGCCTGCCGGAGCGTGTGCGGGGTCGCTCCGTCGATCAGCCGCCGCACGGTGGCGGCAGTGAGGTCTGGCACATCCACCGGGACCAGCGCCACGGCGACGACGGGGTCGTCCTCCTTCTCCTGCAGGCCGGCAAGACCGGCGCCGAGGGACGCCGACAGCCCGTCGGCCCAGTGTTCGGCGTGCACCACCCGCAGGCGCTCGGGCCGGGCGAACCGGCCGGCGGCCGCACGCAGCAGGCTCTCGGCCTCCGCACCACCCGCGCCGAGGACCACCAGCACGGGGTCGCAGCCGCCGGCCGCCACCGCCAGGGCCGCACGCACCAGCCAGGACTCCCCGTCGGCATCGACGGCCAGCGCCTTCGGCATGCCGTACCGGCTGCCCGCGCCGGCGGCCAGCACCAGGCCGGCCACCGCGGGTGACTCTGAGCGCCGGGGAACGTCGTCGGAGTGCATGCCTGTCATCGTACGGGCAGCCGCCCGGCCCGCCCTCTCCAGCCGAAGGACCCCATGACCATGATTCCCGTCGGCGACGACCTGCGCACCGCGCTCCTGGCCTGCCTGGCCGTTCCCCGCTGGGCCGACGAGGTGGCCGGTCAGGCGCCGTTCGCCTCGGCCGCGGCCCTCATCGACGCGGCCAGTGACGCGGCGACGCCGCTGCCCCGCAGCGAGATCGACCAGGCCATGGCGGAGCATCCGCGCATCGGCGAGACGCCGCGCGGCAGCTCCAGGGCCGCGGGATTCTCCCGCGCCGAGCAGGCCTCCGTCGACGCCGACGACGCCGACCTCGCGGCGGCCATCGCCGACGGCAACCGGGCCTACGAGGCGCGCTTCGATCGGGTGTTCCTCATCCGCGCCGCCGGACGCAGCCGCAGCGAGATCCTCGCCGAACTGCACCGCCGGCTGGCCCTCGACGACGACACCGAGGCCGCCATCGTCGGCTCGGAGCTGCGCGACATCGCCCTGCTGCGTTTGGGAGTTCTTGCTCTGCAGTGGCAGGATGACTCGGTGCACGAAACCGACGCCCCCGACGCCAGACCCTCGCTTGGCGAACCCCGATGAGTCCACGCAGCCACATCACCACCCACGTGCTCGACTCGGTCTCCGGCCGGCCCGCCACCTCCGTCGGCGTGATTCTTGAACAGCACCTGCACGGCGGCTGGCGCGAGCTGGCCACGTCGCAGACGGATGCCGACGGCCGGGTCGCCGACCTCGGCCCCGAGGCCGTGTCCGCCGGGCGGTACCGCATCACGTTCGACACCGGCAGCTACTTCGCCGCCCGTGGGCAGGCGACCTTCTACCCGCACGTCACGATCGTCTTCGAGTTGGCCGACGAGTCGGAGCACTATCACGTGCCGCTGCTGCTCAGCCCGTTCGCGTACTCCACCTACCGGGGCAGCTGAGCGTTCCCCTAGTGGGGTGCGGGGAGCGAGCCGGCTTCGGCCCGGCTGCGCACCTCGAGCTTCGTGACCAGCACCGAGGCCGCCAGAAGCGCGAGGCCCAGCGGGATCATCACGTTTCGCAGTGGGCTGACGATGATGTTGAGCGCGTCGAGGGCGATGCTGGGCCGTCCCTGCGCGACCAGGGTGCCCAGCCAGCTCTCCAGCGAGGCACCCACCAGGACGCCGAGCAGGGTGAGGACGACGCCGGTCCAGAACACGCCGGCAGCGGTGCCGCGGCCGGCCGGTCGGGCGGCAGAGCCCGGGCCCCGCTCGATCAGCCGGGCGACGAAGAACGCCGCGATCATCATCGAGCCCAGGGGCACGAGCAGCGCCAGGGCGAGGGGGACGGAGCCGAACAGCCAACCGTTGGCCACCTCTTGCAGCGAGGCCTCATCCACCAGCCGGAAGGCGAAGTCGCGGGCGAGTTGCAGGAGCACGCTGGCGGCCACCAGGCCGATCCCGATCCAGAGTATGGCGCGGGCAGAGAGATTCGCGGGCATGGCTAGGTTCCCAGCTCCGCGACCAGGCTCGCATCCTGCGGGTCGACGGCCCGCACGCTGTTGACCCGGCGGTCCACCAGACGGGTGCGCATCGTGGCCGCCACCGCGGTGGACGTCTTGTCCAGCAACTCGATCATGGCCGTGCGGTTCGCCGCCGACTCCGCCGGGTTCGCCGCGGTGATCGACTGCGGGTTCAACCACGTCGCCCAGGCGTCGGGTTCGAGGAAGGCCGGCATCCGGTCGTGCACCTCGCCGGAGGCGTCCCTGGCCTCCCGGGTGACCACGGCGAAGACGCGGGACCATTCGCCGTCGGCATCCTTGGACGCCCAACTGACCCCGGCCGCCGCGAGCAGACCGTCGCCGTGGATGAAGTGCGGTTGCTTGGCGCCTTTCTCCCCGGTCCACTCGTAGTAGCCGAGCATCGGCACGATGCAGCGGGCATTCGAGAAGGCGCCGACCCAGAAGCGTTGGTCGAGCTTCTCCAGCCGGGCGTTGATGATGGGCCCGCGCCGCGGCGCCCCGGCCGGCTGGGGCCAGTCCCAGGTGGCCAGTGTCACCTCCCGGGTGGGGGAGTCGGCGCCGTCCGGTTGCCATTCGCGCACGATGGGGGCCGGGTCGGTCGGCGCGATGCTGTAGCTGGGCCGCCAGTCCCCGGCGCGGCCGCCGGCCGCGACGAAATCCCGGATGAGGTCGTCGACGTCTTCATTCATTGCAAATCTGCCGCACATGAGGCGAGAGTACCCCTGTGCGGGCGACCGAGTCACGCGGATGCGGCAATTCCGGAAGCGCCGACCCGCGACGAGAACCGCACGAGGTAGCCATCCGGGTCCTGCACCAGGAACTGTGCGACGCCGGCGCGGGTTCTGCCGGTCTCGTACCACTTGGTTTCGGCGGCCATGAACAGCGGCCACTCGGCCGCGGCCAGGCGCTCGAGCAGCGGGTCGATGTGCGGCAGCATGATCTGGAAGTTGATGCCCCGCCCGAGTGGTCGCTCCAGCGCGCCCGGGATCCAGTTGCGCCCGACGCCGACCTGTTCGAGCATGAGGTGCGCGGTGCCGGCGTGCAGGTACGCGAAGCCGTCGTCCGGCCGGTCGTAGAGCACCTCGAAGCCGCAGAGACCAACCCAGAAGCCCAGGCTGGCCGCGAGATCCTCGACCAGGAGCTCGGGCACGAGATCGGGGAAGAACACCGGCTCCGCGGCTGTGGGGGTGTCGGTGTCCGGTGCGCTCATGCGTTCCAGTATGGCGGCGAGCCCGCCGGTATCCGCGCCGGTGGGGTCCGCTCAGGCACAATCGTTCCATGAGCCACGAATCCAGCACAGCCGGCGCCGTCCGCATCGAGGGTGCCACCCCGCAGGACCTGCCCGCCCTGGCCGAGCTGCGCTGGCGGTGGGTGCTCGAGAACGAGGGCGCTCCCATCGTCAGCCGCGACGAGTTTCACGCGGTCTTCGCCGACTGGGCGCTGGCGCACAGCGCCTCGCACCACTGCACCGTCGCGCGGCGCGGCGAGACGGTCATCGGCATGGCCTGGCTGGCCACCGTTGATCGTGTGCCGAGTTCGCGGGCGCCGGTGCGCGCATCCGGTGACGTGCAGAGTGTGTATGTCGTCCCGATCGAGCGGAACTCCGGTGTCGGCGGGCGGATCCTCGCGGCCGTCCTGGAGCGGGCCTTCGAGGCGGGCCTCGAGCGGGTCACCGTGCACTCGACTGCGGGTGCCGTCACCGCGTACGAACGGGCCGGGTTCGCCGCATCCGCCCGGCTGTTGCAGGCCACCCGCACACCCTGACGGGTCAACTGTTGCCGCTGCGGACAAGTGGTCCCGGTACGCCGGTAACACTTGTCCGCACCGGGAACAGTTCGGCTGTGGAAGGCACGCCGACCTGATCCGCGAGGCCGTCGACGGGACCGTCGGCGCGTAACTTCCCCTCGGCGGACACGCCGACTACGGTGTGCGCATGAGCGCATCAACCCAGTGGGCACCGCCATCCGTTCCCGCCGACGGGTGGAACAACAACCAGATCGCGGTGGGGGCGCGCACGGTGTTCCTGTGGGCCCTCGGTGTGCTCGCCGGCTCCTGGATATTCGCCATCGGACTGGCCTCGTCGCAGAGCCTGGGCGTCTTCGTGTCCTGGCTGGGCTCCCTGATCGCAACGGCCCTCGCCATCTGGGCGATCGTCCTGGGCAGCATCGGCACCGGCCGCGCGGCCAAGCTCGGCGGCTACCGGCGCGGCACAGCGCTCACCGGCTTGCTCGGCGGCATCGGCGTTCTGCTGATCGCCCCGGTCGTGGTGCTGCTCGGGTCGCTCCTGCTCCTCGGCTGAGCGCGCCTGGGTAGACAACTGTTGCCAGAACGGACAATTGGTCCCGGTACGCCGGGCGCAATTGTCCGCTTCGGGAACAGTTGGGCGGGAAAACCGCGCCCGGGTCAGGGGGCGGTGACGCGGCGGCCCCGCACGAAGACGCCGGTGATGGCGGGCTGGCGGAGGGCCATCAGTAGGGCGAAGAGGGTCTGGTCGGTGGCCATGGCCTCGTCGTCGGCGCGGATGCCGTTGGCCAGCACCGCCGCGAGCGGTTCCCACCGGTCGGGCTCGATGAGCAGGAAGTCGGCATCCTTGCCCACGTCGAGGTTGCCGTACCGCTCCTCCATGTCCAGCGCCCGGGCGCCGGCGAGGGTGGCGGTGAAGAGCAACTCGGCGGGGCTGATCGACAGGCCGGCGTCGCCCGGCTCGGACAGGTGCACCTTGAAGCAGTCGTTGAGCACCCGGCTCATCAGCCATTCGTCGCCGGCGCCGATGTCGGAGCCCAGCGCCACGTTCACACCGAACCCGGTGGTGCGGGTCCACGGCATGGTGCCCGAGCCGAGGAACTGCTGCGAGGTGGGGCAGTGCGCGATCGACGAGCCGGTCTCGGCCAGCCGGGACAGCTCGTCGTCCTCGCAGTGCACGGCGTGCGCCAGGATGCTGCGCCGGCCGAGCAGGCTCGACCCGCCGACCGCAGAGCCCGGCAGGAACTTGCCGTCGTAGGTGTCCAGGTAGTTCTCGACCTGGTAGATCGCCTTGACCACGTCGATCTCGCCGGTTTCCGGCCGGTTGTTCTCGTTGAGGTGACTGTGGAAATACACGCCGTCGCCGCGCACCCCGTCGTAGAGCTCGCCGAGCGCCGCGAGGGTGTGCGGCGTCACCGAGAGGCTGAACCGGGGCACAACGGCCACCTGCAGCAGCGCCGTGCGGGGGTCGCCGGTGTCGCGGGCGTGCCAGCGGGAGATCTCGTCGCCGACCAGGTCCAGGGCGACGCTTTCCGAGGTGATCAGGGCGCTGGCCGAGTCGGGGCCGACGGTCTGGATGCCGCGCCCGCTGACCAGCCTGAGGCCGGCCCGCTCGGACTCGGCGAACAGGGCGTCCTGGGCGTGCGGGAAGGCCGAGCCGAACACCAGGGCGCTCGTGGTGCCGGCCGCGGTGCGCCGCCGGGTGAAGTCGCGGGCGATCGAGGCCGCGAACTCGTCGTCCTGCAGCCGGGTCTCGGCCGGGAACACGCAGTTGTCCAGCCACTCGAGCAGCTGGCCGCCGCCGTAGGCATCCGTGGAGTAGGTCTGCGGAAAGTGGATGTGGGTATCGACGAAGCCGGGCAGGATGAAGCCGCCGCGGGTGTCGGTGACCGGCAGGTCGGCGAAGCTCGCGGGCAGGTCGGCGGCCCGGCCGACCCAGGCGATGGTGCCGTCTGAAGCGGTGACGAGGGCGCCCTGCGGCAGGGAGACCAGGTGGGCGGGCGCCTCGGCGAGGGTGGGGGAGCCGGCCACGTGGAAGACGTGGCCGAGGTAGACGTGCCCCAGTGAACCGGCGGAGGACTCGGCGGTCGGGCTCATCAGACCAGCCCGGTGTACGAATCCCAGGCCGGGCCGGCATCCGTGGCGTCGTCGTGCATGACGGTGGCCTGGATGAGCCCGTACGGCCGGTCGGCCGCGTGGTAGACCTCGTTGTTGTTCTCCACGCCGAACGGGGACAGGTCGTAGAGGAAGTGGTGCTTGTTGGGGGCGGAGAGCCGGATCTCGGCGATGTTCGGGTAGGCCTGGAGCACGGCCTCACCCATCTTGTAGAGGGTCTGCTGCAGGGCGAGGGAGTGCACCACGGCGAACTGGGTCTTCAGCAGGGCGGAGATCCCGGCGTAGGTGGCCTCCCAGTCCACGTCGGTGTGGTCGGTGAAGCGCCAGCCCGCCGTGAGGGAGGTGGCCATCACCCGGTCGGTGGTGGGCTGGAGCAGTGTGTAGGGGTCCTGCATGAATCCGGAGAACTCGGAGCCGGTGGACTTCAGCAGGATCAGGTCCTTCAGGCCGCCGACCACCCAGATCTGCTGGTCGTCGCCGATGCCCTCCACCGAGATCGACGCGGTGCGCACCTCCTGGCCGCGCCGCACCCAGGTGTGGTCATGCTCGGTGCCGTCCACGACGACGCGTTCCCAGGCGAACTCCTCGATCTCCACCCGGGAGCCGGCCACCGAGGCGATGTGGTCGACGAAGTGGGTGGCCAGGTCGAGGCCGTAGCTCTCGATCGACAGCAGGCCCTTCTCCTTGGCGAAGGAGTACGCGGTCTGCTTCTGGGTGTCGGTGGGCAGCACCTGCAGCTGGTCGCCGGCGAGGTGCGCGTCGGCGAAGTCGCCGTGCAGGGCCGTGGAGACGCTGATGTCGTGGATCTCGTGGCGGGGCGTGTCGCGGTAGATGCGCACGATGCGGTTCTCCGCCTTGCCGTAGCGGTTGGGTCCGAGAACGATCGACATGGGTGCTCCTTCTGGTTCGTACATGCTGCTGTGTGTGAAAAAGGGTTTAGCGGGCCGTGTGGTTAGCGGGCCGTGTGGTCAGCGGGCACTGAGCAGGCGGCCGGCGGGCGGCCGGGCGGATGCGTCGGCGTCGTCGTAGACCACGGCGCCGGCCAGCCAGGTCTGATGCACCCGGCCGAACAGGGTGGCGCCGTCGAAGGCGCTGACCCGGTTCTTGTGCCGCAGGGCGTCGACGTCGACGGTGAAGGCCTCATCGGGTGCGAATGCCACGAGGTCCGCGGCGGCGCCGACCGTGATGGCGCCGCCGGGCAGACCGGCGAAGCGCGCCGTGGCGCCGCACATCCAGTGCAGCACCTGCTCGAGCGCGATCCCGCGGGCCCTGGCCGCGGTCCACACGGCGGGCAGGCTCAGCTGCAACCCGGAGATACCGCCCCAGGCCAGGCCGAAGTCGCCGCCGTGGCCGAGTTTGAGTTCCCGGGTGGCGGGCGAGTGGTCGGAGGCGATGAAATCAATGACCCCGTCGACCAGGCCCTGCCAGAGCAGGTCGCGGTTGCCCTCGCCGCGGATCGGCGGGCAGCACTTGAACGCCGTGGCGCCGTCGGCGATGGTCTCGGCGGCGAAGCTGAGGTAGTGCGGGCAGGTCTCCACCGTGATCGGCAGGCCCTCGGCGCGGGCGGCGGCCAGCCTCGGCAGCACCTGCGCGGAGGAGAGGTGCAGGATGTGGGCGCGCACGCCGGTGCGCCGCACCACGTCGATCACCCGGGCGATGGCGGCGTCCTCTGCCGCATCCGGCCGGCTGGCGACGAAGTCCCGGTAGCCGGTGCCGCCGGCGTTCTGGGAGCTCTCGAGCACGGCGGGGTCCTCGGCGTGCACCACGAGCAGGCCGCCGAACCCGGCGATCTCGGTCGCGGCGGCTTCCAGCTGGGCCGGGGACAGGTGCGGGAACTCGTCGACGCCGGAGGGGGAGAGGAAGGCCTTGAATCCGAAGACCCCGGCGTCGTGCAGCGGCTCGAGCGAACCGAGGTTGGCCGGGATCACCCCGCCCCAGAAGCCCACATCGACCGTGGCCTGGGGCGCGGCCGCCTGGCGCTTGAGCTGAAGGGCGGCCACCGTGGTGGTGGGCGGGATGCTGTTCAGCGGCATGTCGATGATCGTGGTGACCCCGCCGGCGGCGGCGGCCCGGGTGGCGCTGGCGAAGCCTTCCCAGTCGGTGCGGCCGGGTTCGTTGACGTGCACGTGGGTGTCGACGACACCGGGCTGCAGCACCTGGCCGGCCGGCAGGGTGAGGTCACGCCGGGCCGCCAGCGGCGCATCCACCGGGGTGATGGCCCGGATGACGCCGTCCGTGATCGCGACAGCGGCCGGGGTGAAACCCGGCGCAGAAGCGGCCCCGGTGAGCACACGAGCCGAGCGGATGACCAGGTCGTACATCGGGTTCTCCTTCTCGGTTCGCGGCCCCGTTCGGAGCCTCACCGCTCACCCTAGTGAAGTCGTTCGGACCTCGTTCCAGGGTTCGGAAATCTGTCGGACACACGACTTCCCGGGCGATGAAACACCGATGGAGCTCAGCAGGTCAGGTCGTCGGGTACCCTGCGACGTACCGGTCGATGGACTCGAGGTAGGCCTGCTTCTCGGCGTCGGGAAGCCAGGACGCCTGGAAGGAGTTCTTGGCCAGCAGCACCAGCTCGTCGGTGTCCAGCCCGGCCTTCTCCGCCAGCGCCAGGTAGTTGTCGGCCACGTAGGCGCCGAAGTAGGCCGGGTCGTCGGAGTTGACGGTGACCAGCACACCGAAGTTCAGCAGGGCCACCATCTCGACGGCCTTCATGTCGGCCGTGACGAAACTGTTCGACACCGGGCAGCAGGTCAGGCCCAGCCCGCGCTCGCGCACCAGGGTGACCAGCTCGGGGTTCTCCACGATGTTGGTGCCGTGGTCGATGCGGTCCACCTGGATCTCCTCGAGCACCTGGCGGATGTTCTCGATGCTGCCGACCTGGTCGATGTCGCAGTGCATCGTGAGCTTGAGCCCGTTCTCCCTGGCCAGGGCGAACACCGCGGCGAACTTCGCCGGCGGGTTCTCCCGCTCGTCGGAGTCGAGGCCGACGCCGATGAACCGGTCTTTGTACGGCAGCGCGGAGGTCAGGGTCTCCAGCGCGCTCTCGGCAGAGAAGTCGCGCAGGAAGCAGAGGATCAGCTCGGCGGAGACGCCGAGCGCTGCGGCATCCACGGCGGCCCGGTGGTAGCCGAGGATCACGGTCTCGATGGGAACGCCGCGGGAGGTGTGCGCCTGCGGGTCGAAGAACGCCTCGACGCGGCGGACCCCGTCGGCGGCGGCACGGCGGAAGTAGGCGGTGCCGAGGTCGTAGAAGTCGGCCTCGGTGACGAGGACGTTCATCGCCGGGTAGTAGACGCCGAGGAAGCTCGCGAGCGAGTCGAACTCGTAGGTGGCGCGCACCTGCTCGACCGTGCTCTGGCCGATGTCCACACCGTTCCGACGGGCCAGTTCGAGCTTCAGTTCGGGCTCGAGGGTGCCTTCGAGGTGCAGGTGCAGCTCGGCCTTGGGCAGGCCGGCGACGAAGGCCGGGGTCGGTACGATAGCTGTAGACATTGGGGTTCCTTTCTGGGCGGACCCCGTGACGCTATCACGCCAGGGTTCCGGGACCACTCGGGGAGGAATCCCGCGTTTCAGCGCGACTTTTTCGACGTAATGAGCCGGAAATGTCTCGGTCTTCATGGCGTCACACTCAGCAATTAGTGTTCGAGTCATCCGAACGTTTGTTGCAGCGGATGCGGTGCCGTGAAACACCACAATCACAACAGCTCTACCCCGCACGACAGCAACACAGCACTTCACGACATCACATTTCACACAACAGGCAATCCGCCCCAGCACGCCGTTGAGTTCCACGGCAACCCCCGAGCACCATCGAGAGGACCAGCGTCATGACGCACGCCCCCATTTCCATGATCACCCGTCGATCAGTCACGAGCATGGGCAAGGGAGTGGCCGTCGCGGCCGCCCTCACCCTGCTGCTCACCTCCTGCGCCAGCGACGCCGGCTCCTCCACCGACGGCTCCGGCGAAGCCGCGTCGTTCGGCGACGCCAGCATCCAGCTCTCCTGGATCAAGAACACCGAGTTCATGGGCGAGTTCATGGCCGATGACGCCGGATACTTCACCGAGGCGGGCTTCGACTCCGTCGACCTGATCCCCGGCCCGGCATCGGCAGAGGCCGGCGTCATCTCCGGCAACGTCGACCTGGGTATCGGCAACGCGATCTCCACCGGCACCGTCATCGCCGAGGAGGGCGCACCGCTGAAGATCATCGGCGCGACCTACCAGAAGAACCCGTTCACCATCCTCTCGCTGGCCGGCGTCGGCAACATCGCCAGCCTCGACGACCTCGCGGGCAAGACCATCGGTGTGCAGGCCAGCAACCAGAGCCTGTGGGACGCGTTCCTCGCGGTCAACGAGATCGACCCCTCCACGATCACCGTCGTTCCGGTCGAGTACGACCCGACCCCGCTGTTCAACGGCGAGGTCGACGGCTGGTTCGCCTACCTCACCAACGAGTCCATCGACGCCGAGCTGGCCGGTCTCGACCCGGTCAACCTGCCGCTGGCCGACAACGGCCTGCCGTTCGTCGCCGAGACCTTCACCGCCTCCGATGACGCGATCGCCAACGACCGCGAAATGCTCAAGGCCCTGCTGGTCGCCGAGATCAAGGGCTGGGCCGACGCGATCAACGACCCGACCGCCGCAGCGACCCTCACCGTCGACACCTACGGCAAGGACCTCGGACTGACCATGGAGAAGGAGACCCGCCAGGCGGAGATCCAGGCCACCGACCTCGTCGTCAGCGACGACACCAAGGCCAACGGCCTGTTCACCATCAGCGACGCCCTGCAGAAGGAGTCCATCGCGACCCTGAAGGCCGCCGGCGTCGACATCGACGCTGACACGCTGTTCGACATGAGCCTGCTGGCCGAGGTCTACAAGGAGAACCCCGACCTCATCGCCTACAGCAAGTAGTCACCAGCTCCACTCAGCACAGCACTAATCAGCACTGTCGCTCCACCGTTCGGTCTCGCCGCGGCACCCGTCTCACCCGAGGCGGGTGCCGTCGGCGATACTGAACTATCGGTACCCGACGACGCCCAGTAAGGAATGTACGACGTGAGCACGATCGACACCGGTCTCCCCGCCACCGCTTCGGGAACCGGACTGCACATCTCAGGGCTGCACAAGACCTTCTCGGTCGGTCGCAAGGAGGTGGTGGCCCTCGACAACGCGAACCTGCACACCGACAAGGGCAGCTTCCTCTCGCTGCTCGGTCCGTCCGGCTGCGGCAAGTCCACGATCCTGCGGATCCTGGCCGGCCTCGAGAACCCCACCAGCGGCACCACCCGCGTCGACGGCAAGAGCCCCGCGGAACTCCGCAGCGGCCACGAACTCGGCATCGCGTTCCAGGACTCCGCCCTGCTGCCCTGGCGGAGCGTGCGCAGCAACATCAAGCTTCCGTTCGAGGTCGCCAGGATGCCTGTCGACGAAGACTATGTCACCGAACTGATCCAGCTCGTCGGCCTCACCGGCTTCGAGAAGGCCAAGCCAGCCCAGCTCTCCGGCGGGATGCGCCAGCGCGTGTCGATCGCCCGTTCCCTGGTGCTCAAGCCCTCCGTGCTGCTGCTCGACGAACCGTTCGGCGCCCTCGACGACATGACCCGCCAGCGCCTCAACATCGAACTGCTGCGCATCTGGACCGAGAAGCCCGCGACGACCCTGATGGTCACGCACGGCATCTCGGAGGCCATCTTCCTCAGCGACCAGGTCGCCGTGATGAGCCCGCGGCCCGGCCGCGTCAAGGAGGTCATCGAAATCGACCTGCCCCGCCCGCGCCTGCCCGAAATGATGCGCACCCCCGAATTCCACGCCCTGCACGACCGGGCGTCAGAGCTGCTCTTCGGCGCCGACACCCCGGCCGCCGCCGGGGCACACTGATGCCGGTCACCCGCGGCCTGCCCGGCTGGGCGACCGGACTGATCGGCATCGTCGTCGTGGTGGCCCTCTGGTGGATCAGCGCGCTCACGATCTTCCAGAACTCCGGCTCGGTGCCCGGCGGCGCCATCCCCACCCCGGCCGACGTCCTCCGCCAATTCGCCGGCGACGGCATCGGCTTCTACTGGCCCCACATCACCATGACCCTCAGCGAAGCCGCCATCGGCTTCCTCTGGGGCAACGGCCTGGCCCTGCTGCTGGCCGGCCTGGTGCTGGTGGTGCCGCGCATCGAGAAGATCGCCCTGCAGATCGCCGTGATCACCTACTGCGTGCCGATCGTGGCGATCGGCCCGATCGCCTACATCGTGATCGGCCCGCCGCGCGGGGACCCGTCCGGAACCGCCGTCTTCCTGGCCGCCCTGTCGGTGTTCTTCACCACCGTGGTCGGTTCGCTGGTGGGGCTCAAGGCCGCCGATGCGGCCAGCCTCGACCTGGTGAGCGTGTACGGCGGCTCCAAGTTCACCCAGCTGCGGAAGGTGCGGCTGATCGCCGGGATGCCCAGCGTGTTGAACGCCCTGCAGATCGCGGCACCGGCCGCCCTGCTCGGCGCCATCCTCGGGGAGTATCTCGGTGGTGCCGAACGCGGCCTCGGCCTGGCCATGCTCGCGGCCGGCAACGCCGCGAACGTGGAACGCGTCTGGAGCCTCGCCCTCGTCGCGGGTCTCCTGGCCGGCCTCGGCTACCTGCTCTTCGCGTTGATCTCCCGTTTCGCCACCCCCTGGACCACCGGACGGAGCAGCTCATGAGCGCCCAGGCCACCGCCGTTGAGACGAGCGTTGTGCAACCAGCCGTCCTGACCAAGAGCACCGGTGCGCAGGCTCGCGGCCTCGGCGCCTACATCGGCCGGGCACTGACCACGGGCCTGCTGACTCTGGTCATCGTCCTCGTCGCCTGGCAGGGCCTGATCCTGCTGCTCGGGATCTCTCCGTTCATCGCCAAGGGCCCGCTGGATGTCTTCAACTGGCTCTTCACCGTGCCGGAGGCCGCCGAGAACCGGGCGTTGATCCTGACCAACCTCGGTGTCACCCTCACCGATGCGTTCCTCGGTTTTGTCGCCGGTATCCTGATCGCCCTCGTGCTGGCCACCCTGTTCACCCTGTCGAAGGGCATCGAGCACGCCCTGATGCCCATCGCGCTGCTGCTGCGCAGTGTGCCGCTGGTGGCCTTCGTGCCGGTGCTGATCCTGATCACCGGGCGCGGCCCCAGCATCGCCGTGGTCACCGGGGCCATCGTGGTGCTCTTCCCCGCCCTGGTGAACATCGCGTTCGGGCTCCGGTCGGGGTCCCCGCAGGTGAGCGACGTCATCGCCGTCTACGGCGGCACCCCGTTCACGGCGCTCCGCAAGGTGGCCCTGCCCAGCTCGCTGCCGTCGTTCTTCGCCGCCATCAAGATCTCCATCCCGGGCGCGATCACCGGCGCCCTGCTGGCCGAGTGGCTCGCCACCGGCCAGGGCCTGGGCTACGGCATCGTCGTCGCCGTCTCGCAGGTCAAGAACTTCGAGGTCTGGTCGTCCGTCGTGGTCATCACCATCGTCTCGATGGTGCTCTACGGGGTGGCGCAGTTCGCCGAGAACCTGGTGCTGCGGCGGATGGGCATGGACCAGAGCGCGAGCAACTAGTCGTGCTCGAGATCGCCGGAGAGCTCCTCGACGCCCTCGCCGCAGGGCGCCGGGTGGCTGTTGCGACGGTGACCCGGGTGCTCGGCAGCGCGCCGCGCACGCTCGGCACGGCCATGGCCGTCACCGACGCGGGCGCCGTGATCGGCAGCATCTCGGGCGGCTGCGTCGAGGGGGCGATCTACGAGAGCTCCCAGGAGGTGCTCGAGACCGGCCGGGGCCAACTCGCCGAATTCGGGGTCAGCGACGACGACGCCTTCGCCGTCGGCCTGTCCTGCGGCGGTACCGTCGAGGTGTTCCTGGCCGAGTTCGCCCCGGCGGGGCACCGCAATGCCCTTCCCGCCGCGGTGCGCGACCAACTGGAACGAGCCGCGGCCGGCCAGGCCGCCGGGGTCGCGCTGGTGGTCGCCGGAGCGGGCGCCGGACTGATGCTGGCGCCGGACACCACGGCCGGCCCGGAAGGCGCAGCCGGCCCGGAGGATTCCGCCGGCCTGGACGCCGACGCCGTGCGACGCATCCGGGCGGAGCTGCGCGCCGGTATCAACAGCGGCCAGAGCGCCGTCGGCACTCTCGACTGCGACGGGGTGACCAGCCGGGTGCTCTACCTCGTGGCCCAGACCCCGCCGCGCTGCCTGATCTTCGGCGCCGTGGACTTCGCGAGCGCGCTGTCGGCCGCGGCGTCCCTGCTCGGCTACCGGGTCACCGTCTGCGACGCGCGTGCCGTGTTCGCCACCCCCGAACGCTTCCCGACCGCGGCGGAGGTCGTGGTCGAGTGGCCGAGCGACTACCTCGCCCGCACCGAGACCGATGCCCGCACCGTGGTGTGTGTGCTCACCCACGACGAGAAATTCGACCTGCCGCTCCTGACCACGGCCCTGAACCTCGACGTCGCCTATGTCGGCGCCATGGGGTCCCGGCGCACCCACGAGCGACGGATGCTGCGGCTGCGCGAGGCGGGTGTCCCCGCCGCCGCCCTGGCCAGGCTGCACTCGCCGATCGGCCTGGACCTCGGCGCCAGCAGCCCGGGGGAGACCGCGGTGTCCATCCTCGCCGAGGTGCTGGCCGCCCGCTCCGGCGCATCGGCGGCGCCGCTGCGCGACCGGCCGGGCCCGATCCACCCCTCGGCCTGACAGAGTCATCCCTCACCCCATTCGGGGGACGAAACGGGCGCGCCCGCGCATTAGCGTGCTCGTCGAGTCCACTGAATGGAGGAATCACTATGACCACCACACGGCAGGCAACGGGTACCACGACCGGTGCCGACACCATGGACAACTACGGCACCTCTGGCTGGACCGGCTGGATCGTCTTCGCCGGCGTCATGATGTTGATGATGGGCGCGTTCCACGTCATCCAGGGCCTGGTCGCCCTGTTCCAGGACACCTACTACCTCGTCGGCCAGGAAGGGCTGGTGGTGCAGGTCGACTACACGACCTGGGGCTGGGTCCACACGATCCTGGGCGCCGTGGTGATCCTCGCCGGCGTCGCCCTGCTCGCCGGGCAGATGTGGGCACGCATCGTCGCGATCATCCTGGCGTTCGGCAGCGCCCTGGTGAACATCGCCTTCCTCGGCGCGTACCCGCTCTGGTCGCTCACCATGATCGCCATCGACGTTCTGGTGATCTACGCGGTGACCATGCACGGCAAGGAGATGAAGCCGATGGCGGCGGGTCAGAGGCGAGCGACTACTGTCGAGGAATGACTGACCGGCTGCCCGACGACGGCGCTACCGAACCGCTGACAGAACCCCTGACACGATCGCTGGCAGGACCGCTGACGGCGGCCGATCTGACCGCGTTCGTCCTGGACCTCAACGGGGCCGAAGAAACCTATCCCTTCGGCCCTGAGGCCCGGGTGTTCAAGGTGCACGGCAAGGTCTTCGCCATCGACAACACACCGGTGCACCGGGGGTTGTCCGAGCCGACGGTGTCCATCACCGTCAAGGCGCTCCCCGAGAACGTGCCCCGGCTCATCCGGAGCGTTCCCGGCATCAACCCCGGCTACCACATGAGCAAGAAGCACTGGGTGACCGTGCGCCTGGACGGCACCGTGCCCGACGGGCATGTGCGCGAACTGATCGCCGAATCGCACGCCATCGTGGTGGCGTCGCTGCCGAGGCAGGTGCGGCTCGGCCTGGCCGGTTAGCGCGTCCCGTTCACCAGACGCCACAGCCGGTCGCGTGACATCGGCAGCTCATACGACCGGATGCCGAGCGCGGCACGCACCGCGTTGGCCAACGCCGGCGCGACCGGGTTGTACGGCGACTCGCTCATCGACTTGGCACCGTAGGGGCCGAGGTCGTCAGCGGTGTCCGCGAAGTACACCTCGGTGACCGGCAGGTCCGCCAGCTGCGGAATGTGATAGTTCCGCAGCACCTGGGTCAGGACGGTGCCGGCGCCGTCGAGGATGAGTTCCTCGTACAGCGCGGTGCCGATGGCCTGCGCCACCCCACCCTCGATCTGGCCGCGGCACTGTTCGGGGTTCATCACGAACCCGGCATCCGCGGTCTGGATCGACTGCAGCATCCGCACCTCACCGGTGGCGGTATTCACCGCCACCCTGAAGGCGTGCACATTGAACGCGAGCGAGCGGCGGGCGCCGTCCTCCCGGCCGGTGCCGGTCAGACCCTCGCCGGTGACGGCATCCGGCCCGGCCAGCACGGCCAACGGCACGAACACGTCGCCGGCCTGCAGCCCGTCGGCGGCCAGCACGACGTCCCCGGCGGGCCGGCCGGTGAGCCGGGCCGCCTTCTCGCGCAGCAGGCCGGCCAGCTGCAGGGCCGCGCCGTGCACGGCCTTGCCCGCCACCACCACGCCGGCCGACCCGAAGGCGCCCGTGTCGTAGCCGGCGGCATCGGTGTCCGACTGGAGGATCCGGATGCGGCTCGGGCTGGTGTTCAGCGCCGTCGCCGCGATCTGCGTGTGCACGGTGGTGGTGCCGTTGCCGAACTCGGCGGTGCCCACCCGCACCAGGTAGTGTCCGTCCTGGTCCACGGTGATGGTGGCCTGGGAGAAGTGGCCGCGCGGCGGGGTCGTCGCGATCATCGACGACGCCATACCCTCGCCCACCCGCCAGGTGTCGCCGGCCGGGGCGGCCACCCCGTTGCCGCGGGCCAGGGCCGCCTGGGCCAGGTCGAGGCACTGGTCCAGGCCGTAGCTGGCGAAACCGATGTCGTCGCCCTCCTCGTGGGTCACCACGAGGGGGTCGCCGGGGCGCACCGAGTTGATCCGGCGGAGGTCGAACGGGTTGATGCCCAGTTCGGCGGCGAGTTCGTCGAGGGCGCATTCGATGCCGTAGATGACCTGGCCCAGGCCGTAGCCGCGGAAGGCGCCCGACGGCGGGTTGTTCGTGTACACTGCCTGAGCATCCACCCGCTTGTTGGGCACGTTGTACAGGGCGACGGACTCGCTGGTGCCGTGGAACATGACGCCGGGGGCGTGGTTGCCGTATGAGCCGGTGTCGGAGAGCACGTCGATGGCCAGGGCGGTCAGGCGGCCGTCGCTGGTGGCGCCCAGGGTGACGCCGACCCGCATCGGGTGCCGGGCCGGGGAGGCGGCGAGCTCGTCGGTGCGGGTGAACTCGTACTGCACGGGCCGCCCGGTCTTCAGCACGGCCAGGGTCACGACGTCCTCGGTGAGGATCTCCTGCTTGCCGCCGAAGCCGCCGCCGACGCGGGCGGTGAACACGCGAACGGCCTCGAGGTCGAGGTCGAAGATCCGGCTGATCTCCTTCTGCACCAGGAACGGCACCTGGGAGCTGGTGCGCAGCACGAGCCGCTCCTCCTCCAGCCAGCCGATGGTGGCGTGGGTCTCCAGCTGGGTGTGCGCGACCCGCTGGGTCTGCCAGGTGCCGGTGACCACGGTGTCGGCGGCGGCGAGGCCCGCGGCGACGTCGCCGTACTCGCCGTGCAGTTCGGCGACGAGGTTGCGGGACGGGTCGGCCAGTCGGCTGGTCTGGGCATCCTTCTCGCCGTGCACGAGCGGGGCGCCGGGCTCCAGGGCCAGGGTGGGGTCGAAGACCGCGGGCAGCACCTCGTAGTCGACGGTGAGCAGCCGGCAGGCGTGCTCGGCGATGGCCACCGAGTCGGCGACCACCGCGGCGACCCGCTGGCCGCGGTGCCGCAGCACGGAGTCGAAGACCAGGCTGTCGTCGGGGTCGTCGAGCCGGCTCTCGTGCCGGGCCGAGGAGTACAGCGTGCCGGGGGAGTCGGTGTGGCTGAGCACGGCGTGCACCCCGGGCAGGGCGCGGGCGGCGGCGCTGTCGATGGAGACGATGCGGGCGTGGGCGTGCGGGCTGCGGAGCACCGCGAGGTGCAGCAGGCCCGGCACGGTCACGTCCAGGGTGTACGGCTCCTGGCCGCTGACCACCCGGGCGGCGGCGGGAGCGCGGAGCGACCCGCCGACCCGGCCGTCGGTGGCGGTGGTGCGCGGCTGGGCGCGCGGGCGGGTGGGCCGCACCGGGCCGAGGCCGGAGACCGGCGCCGCCGTCGGGTGGGCCGCATCCGCCGCGTGCACGTCGTGCGTGTCGTGCCCGTGCTCGTGCCCGCAGCCGTCGGCCGGGGTGTGCCGGTCGCGGATGGCATCGTCGATGGCCCGGTAGCCCGTGCACCGGCACAGGTTGCCCTTCAGCAGCCGGGGCAGGTCGTCGTGTTGGTGTTCCTGGATGGTGGACGCCGTCACGATCATGCCGGGAGTGCAGAAGCCGCACTGGAAGCCGGCCGCGTCGATGAAACGCTGCTGGATCGGGGCCAGGTCCTCCGGGCCGCCGATGCCGGTGGCGGTGGTCACATCGCTGCCCTCGGCCCGGAACGCCGGGTAGATGCAGGAGTGCACCGGGGTGCCGTCCACGAGCACAGAGCAGGCGCCGCAGTCACCGGTGTCGCAGCCCTTCTTGACCTCGAAGTGCTCCTGTGCGCGCAGGTAGGTGCGCAGCGCCTGGCCGGCCTGGGCCGGCGCGTCGACCGGGCTGCCGTTCACGGTCAGCTTCATGCGCGGCTCCCGTCGCCGGTGCCGGGTGTGGCAGGAGTGCCGGGTGCAGGGCGGGCTGGCGTGGCCAGCTCCTCGCGGATCTCCTCGCCGAGCAGCCCGCTCACGGCACGGCGCCAGTCGGCGGCGCCGTGCGCATCCGTGAACCAGGCGTCGATTCCGGCGATGCCGGCGGCCAGCGCGGCGGGGTCGGGCAGGGCGGGGTAGCGCAGCTGCACCGGACGCACGGTGCCGCCGGTCACGGTGAGCACAAAGACGCCGTCGGTGTCCAGCCGGCCGATCAGCACGGCGCCGGAGCGGCCGAGCGGGGACAGGGCGATCTTGCGGTAGGCGGTGCGGGCGGCCAGGGCGGCGGCCGGCACGTGGATGGAGCGCAGCACGTCGCCGGCGTCGAGCACGTTGGTGGTGTTGCCGGTGACGAAGCCGAGGGCCGGCATCCGTTCGTCGGTGCCGTCGGCGCGCCAGATCAGCACCTCGGCGTCGAGGGCGGCGGCCAGGCAGATCATCGGGCCGGCGGGCAGTGAGGTGCACAGGTTGCCGCCGACGGTGGCCACGTTCCAGACCTTGAACGAGCCGAACAGGGCCGTGCAGGCCTGGTGGAAGACCGGGTGGGCGACCCAGCCGGGCTGGGCGGGCAGCCGCGACAGCTCGGCGAGGGTGCAGGTGGCGGCGATCTCGAGACCGTCGGCGGTGATGGTGAGCGCGGGCCAGCCCATGGTCTGCAGGTCGACGAGGCCGGTGAGGTGGATGCGCGGGTCGGCGAAGAGTTCGGAGCCGCCGGCCAACGGTGCCACGGTCGCGCTGAGGGCGGCCAGGTCGTCCCGGGTGCGGGCCGGTGTGATGGTCGCCACGGTGGTCAGGTCCATCCGGTCTCCCAAGGTCGTGGTTGCGACGCATCGTACGTGCGTAGCAGCCGGGGTGTCGCCGGGCCTGTGGGCGCCGCCGATGGGCGCCCGTGCGGGCGCCGACATCCCTAGTCAAGCGCAGCTATGTGTCGGCCATGTAAACCGGCCCGGCGGCCCTCAGCCGATACCCAGTTTTGCGGGTTGATCGGGGCCCAACTGTTGCCGATACGGACAATTGCACCCGGCGCACCGGGCGCAATTGTCCGCACCGGGAACAGTTCGCCGGGGGAGCGCGGTCAGCCCAGCGCGGCGACCCACTCGGTGCTGCCGTCGGTGAAGCCCTGTTCCTTCCAGATGGGGACCCGGGCCTTGATCTCGTCGACCAGCGCGGCGCAGGCCGCGAAGGCCTCGGCGCGGTGCGCGGATGCCACGGCGCAGGCCAACGCGATGTCGCCGATGCCCAGGTCACCCACCCGGTGGGCGGCCGCGATCCGGCAGCCGGGGTGCGCCAGGGCCACCTCGCGGGCGACCTCCTCCAGCACCGTCCGGGCGCTCGGATGCGCGCTGTAGCGCAGCCAGGTGACGCCGCGGTCCTCGTCGTGGTTGCGCACCACGCCGGCGAACGACACGACGGCGCCGGCCGTGGCGTCGCCAACGGCATCCGTGCACTCGTCGACGGTGATCGGGGTGTCGTCGACGCGGGCGAACAGCACCGGCGAACCGGATGCGGCGGTGTCGGTGGGATCGGCGGGCGGGGTGGGCTCAGTGGCCATGTCGGGGGTCCTTGGAGGCTGTGGGCGGGTGGCTGGCGGCGGCGGCCGGCGCCGCGGTGTGGTCGGCTCCGCGCACCTGGTCGATGAGGTGGTCGAGTACCTCGCCGAGGACGGCCAGGCCGTCCCGCACTCCGCCGGTGGAGCCGGGCAGGTTGATCACCACGGTCCGGCCGCCGGCGATGCCGGCGTATCCGCGGGAGAGCACGGCGAGCGGGGTGGCGGCGGTGCCGCGGCGGCGCAGTTCCTCCATGATGCCGGGCAGTACTCGGCCCAGCAGCGGCAGGGTCTGCTCGGGGGTCTGGTCGGTGGGGCTCACGCCGGTGCCGCCGGTGGTGATGACCAGGTCGAGGCCGGCCTCGATGGCCGCGGCCAGGGCGTCGCCGACCGGTTCGCCGTCGGCGACCACGGCCCGATCCAGCACCAGCCAGCCCCGCTCGCGCAGCCAGGCGTCGATGACGGGTCCGGTGCGATCGGTGTAAACGCCGGCGGCCGCCCGGGTCGACGCCACGATCACCTGACCGGTGCGCCCCGTGCGGGACCCGGCGGCGGGCCCGCCGGTCGGCTTCGCGGCGGTCACTCGGTGCTCCAGTCGCCGCTCTTGCCGCCGGACTTCGCCAGCACCCGGATGTCGGTGATCACCGCGTGCTTGTCGACGGCCTTGATCATGTCGTACAGGGTGAGGGCGGCCACCGACACGGCGGTCAGCGCCTCCATCTCGACACCGGTCACCCCGGTGGTCTTCACCGTCGCGGTGAGAACGACCCGGTCATCACCCGGTGCGAAGTCGATCGTGGCACCGCTGAGCGGCAGGGGGTGGCAGAGCGGAATCAAGGCGGAGGTCTGCTTGGCGCCCATGATGCCGGCCACCCTGGCCACGGCGAGGGCCTCACCCTTGGGCAGCTCGCCGGCGACGAGCAGGGCGATCACATCCGGCCGGGTGATCACCGTGGCCGTGGCCGTCGCACGCCGTTTGGTGACGGGTTTGTCGGTCACGTCCACCATGAGGGCGGCGCCGTCGGCTCGCACATGGCTGAGCCGGGCGGGAGAGTCCGGGGTGTGCTCGGACGGGATCTCAGTCATCGATACTCCAATAGTCCACGGGTTCGCCCGCGGCGACGCTGCCGACCCCGACGGGCAGGTGAACGAGCACCGTCGCGGTGGCATAGGCGTGCAGGAGGTGCGAACTGGCACCGCCCACCAGGTCGAGGGCGCCGTCGGGGCGCTGGATGCCGCGTCGCAGCTGGTGCTTGCCGGCCGGTGACTCCACCGGCGCCGCGAGGGGCGCGCTCCGCAGCTCCCGGTCGGGGCCGGGGAGCCCGGCCAGGCGTCGGAGCACCGGGCGCAGGAAGACCTCGAACGAGATCAGCGCGCTCACCGGGTTGCCGGGGAAGGTGACGACCGGGACTGTGCTGACCGGGACCGTGCTGACCGGGACCGTGCTGACCGGGACCGTGCTGCTGCCGGTCCGCGACCGGCTGATCTCGCCGAGTCCCTGCGGGCCACCGGGTTGCATGGCGACGTGCTGGAAGGTCACCCCGAGCGGGCCGAGGGCATCGCGCACCACCTCGCGGGCTCCGGCGCTGACCCCGCCGACGGTGACGACAAGATCCACCTCGGGGGCCCCGGCGAGGAGGTCGAGGAGATCGGCGGCGTCGTCGGAGCGGCAGGGCATCGCGGTCACCGTGCAGCCGGCGTCCTGCAGGGCCTGGCCGAGGATGACGCTGTTGGAGTCGTAGATCTGACCCGCGGCGAGGCTCTCGCCGGATTCGCGGATCTCGTGGCCGGTGGCGATGAGCAGCACCCGGATGCGCCGGAGCACGGTGACCGTCGTCACACCGGTACCCGCGAGCACCCCGTACTGGGCCGGGCCGAGCCGGGTTCCGGCGTCGAGGAGCCTGTCGCCGGGGCGCACATCGCTGCCGGTGGTGCGCACGAACGAGCCGACCTGAACGGGGGCGAGGAACGAGACGCCGGCCGTCGAGCCGTCGGAATCCTGCGGCAGGAAGCGCGGCGGATCGGCTTGCTCGATCGGAACCACGGCATCCGCCCCGGCCGGGATCGGCGCGCCCGTCATGATCGGGGCGGCGGTGCCTGGCAGCAGCTGCCCGCCCGGGTCGCCGGCGGCGATCCGGCCCGCCACGGTCAGGGTCGCCGGCGCGAGCGTCGAGGCCGCCGCGAGGTCCTCGGCGCGCAGGGCATATCCGTCCATCTGCGAGTTGTCGAAGGGAGGCAGCGCCACGGGGGAGTCGACGGCCTGCGCGAGGATCCGGCCGCGGTAGCTGTCGGCGTCGCTCGTCAGCCGGCTGCTCGAGAGGGGGAGCTCCTCGGTGGCGCGGTTCAGGAACAGCGGCGCGAGAAGCGCCTCAACGGCGTCCCGGTGCTGGTCGATCGTGCGCGCGCTCATGCCACCATCTTGCCGCAGTTCGCTCCGGCGAAACCGTGCGGGTGGCGGCCGGGAGGCGACCGGCCCCGGCCGGCTGCTTGAAGGGCGCCGGGGCCGGGCGTATCGTGCCTCGGATACGCGGTGCCTTTCGGAGGCTGCCGGAACCGGGTGCCGAACGGCGGAAGGGCGAATCATGGGACATCTCGTGGTGCAGCAGTTCGTGACCCTGGACGGTTTCGCGGCCAACCTCGACAACGAGTTCACGGCGTACGAACTGCTCGACGGCCGCACCGACGAGTTCGACCGCAACCAGGTGGCCTGGCTCGACGGTGTCGACGCGATGGTGCTCGGGGCCAACACCTATCGGTTGTTCGTGGGCTATTGGCCCACCCCGGAGGCGGCGGACGAGGTGCTCACCGGTCCGCTCAATGCGCTGCGCCGGCACGTGTTCTCCCGCACCCTCGGTCAGGCGCCGTGGGGGGACCTGCCCGCGGCGACGCTGGAGTCCGGCGACGCCATCGAGGCCATCCGCCGGATCAAGGCCGAGAACCAGGGAATCGTGGTGCTGTGGGGCAGCCTGAGCCTCAGCCGCGCCTTCTTCGCCGCCGGCGAGGTGGACGAGGTGCGTCTTGTGGTGATGCCCGTCGTGATCGGCGCCGGCCGTGGGGTGTTCCCGGCCGACACCGACCCGGCCGTGCTCGACCTGCGCGGGGCGCAGACCTTCGACGACGGGCTGGTCGAGCTGCACTACGACCTGCGCGCCGCTCCGGAGTGGTGACCCGTCGTAGGCTGGACGTACCGGGCCGACACGTCGACCCACCCACCGACGAAGGGTTCACGACCATGCAGGTGCAGGTGCGCTACTACGCCGCGGCCAAGGCGGCGACGGGTGTGGCGGAAGAGACCCGCGAGCTGCCCGCCGGGGCCACCATCGGCGTGTTCCTCGACGAGCTCGGCAGCACCTCGGCCGCGGTCTTCGCCCGCTGCTCCTTCATCGTGAACGGAACGGCCACCACCGACAGGGCCCGCGTGCTCGACGAGGGTGACCGGCTCGACGTCCTGCCGCCGTTCGCCGGCGGCTGAGCAGACCCGGCCCGCTACGGGCTCACGACGGCGAAGCCCGGATCCGGGCTGTCCAGCAGCGCGAACAGCCGCTGCAGCACCTCGCTGTCCCCGGTCATGTCCACCCCGCTGAACGAGCCGCCGGCAACGGCCTGGGCCAGCCGGGCGTGGGTGATGCGCACGTTGAGGTCGGCCTGGCGCGGCTTCGTGATCGGAAAGTGGACCAACGCGCCGTTGCTGAGCTCCAGCCGGTACAGCTCCCGCGTGTCGGTGATGACCCAGTTGATCGCGAAACTCTCGTTCCAGGACCGCGGGCCCACCAGCCGGATCGCCAGGGTGTCGAAGAGTTGGGTGACGGTGAGCGCACTGATTAGGCCGCTGGCACTGAGGTCGTTCCGGCCGACGCCGTAGCGCAGCTCTGTCGCCCCGGTGAGGAAGACATTGCGCCAGGTGGCGTTCTCCGCGCCGAACCCGAGCCGCTCCAGGCCCGTGGCCAGCAGCTCCCGCGCCGCGCCGTCGCCGGGGTCGGCGAAGACCGCGTGGCTGGCCAGTTCGACGGCGAACCGCAGGTCGCCGGCATCCAGGTACCGCTGCGCGTGTCGGAGCGTTGCCGCCACCCCACCCATCACCTCGACGTACCTGGTGGCCGCCGCGGTCGGCGGATGCTGCCACAAATGCGCGGGATTGCCGTCGTACCAGCCGAGGTACCGCTGGTAGATCGCCTTGACGTTGTGACTGACCGAACCGTAATACCCGTGCGTGTGCCACCGGTCGGCCAGTGACGGCGGCATCTCGAAGTCCTCGGCGATCTCGCTGCCGGTCTGGCCCTGGTTCATCAGGCGCACGGTCTGGTCGTGCAGATAGGCGTAGAGGTCGCGTTGCTCGGTGAGGAAGGTGACGATGGCCGCGGTGCCCCAGGTCGGCCAGTGGTGCGACGCGAATTCAACATCGGACCGGTGCCCGAACAGTTCGATGGCCTCGCCCAGGTAGCGCGACCACATGCGGGGGTCCCGCACCTGGGCGCCGCGCAGGGTGAGCAGATTGTGCATGGTGTGGGTGGCGTTCTCCGCCATGCAGAGGGCCCGCTGCGCCGGGAAGTACAGGTTCATCTCCGACGGGCATTCGGTGCCAGGGGTGAGCTGGAACACGATCCGGACCCCGTCGAGCACCTCCTCCTGGCCCGTCGCCGTGATGTCGAGGGTGGGCACGATCAGGCCGATGGTGCCGGTCGAGGCGCCGGGACCCAGGCCGATGCCGACCCGGCCGGCCGAGTTGCGGGCCAGCGGATGGCCGTCGTAGTAGTAGCCGCGGCGGAACATGGCCGTTCCGGCATAGACGTTCTCCGAGACGGCGTTGTCGAGGAAGTGCTCTGGGGCCACAACGGGGATGCCGGCGTCGGGCTCGACCACGCCGAGCACGCCGCCGAAGTGGTCGGCGTGCGCGTGGGTGTAGACGATCGCGGTCACCGGGCGGTCGCCGCGGTGGCTGCGGTACAGCGCGAGTGCGGCTGCCGCGGTCTCCTCCGAGATGAGGGGGTCGATCACGATCACCCCGCGATCGCCCTCGACGATCGTCATGTTCGAGAGGTCGAAACCGCGCACCTGATAGATGCCCTCTGTCACCAGGTAGAGGCCGTGTTTGGCGGTCAGGGCGCTCTGGCGCCAGAGACCGTCGTGGACGTTCTCCGATCCCGCTCCGGCCAGGAAGGCGAGGGACTCCATTTCCCAGACCACGCGGCCGTCGGCGGCCTGGATGACCAGGGGGTCGAGGGTGCCGAGGAAACCGCGGTCGACGGCCTCCTCGTCTGTCGCCGCTCTCTCGCTCACACGCCTGCCATCGCCCATGATGACCACCTCTCTGTCGCCAGTGGACGTGGATCCTCGCGCCCCGTTGGGCACACCATAACCGGGCCGCCGTCCGGCAACCACCCCGCGCATCCGCCGGGCGCATCTGCCGGCGCGGCCGAGGGTCAGTACCGGGTCTTGTCCGGTTCGATCCGGCGCACCCAGTCGTCGACGCCGCCGGCGAGGTGGGTGACGTTGGACCAGCCGTTGTCGCGGAGCACCCCGCGGGCGTATTCGGAGCGGGTGCCGTGGTGGCAGTACAGGATGACCCGGTCGTCCGGTTCCATCACGGTGCGGGCCTCGTCGGTGAGCAGCTCCGCCATCGGCACCAGGGCCGATCCGTCGATGGCGACGATGTCCCGCTCCCACGGCTCCCGGATGTCGACCAGCACAAAGTCGGCACTGCCCGTCTGGCGGTCGGCCAGCAGGGCGGCGAGCTCGGCCGAGCTGACCTCGTCCGGAACCGGGGTGTCGGGGCGGGGCGGCACCGGGATCGGGTGGGTGAACACCTGGCTGTGGCTGGTGTCCCGCGGCGGGGCGGCGGCCGGCTCGGGCTGGACGGCATCGGCGACGGTCGGTGCCGTGGCCGCAGGAGTGGCCGCCGCCGGCGCGGCCTTGCCGTATGGCACGTCGCGCCAGGAGGCGTCGAGACCGTCGAGCACCAGCAGCCGGCCGAACAACGGTTCGCCGAACCCCACGATGAGTTTGAGGGTCTCGGTGGCCATCATGGCGCCGACGCCGGCGCACACCGAGCCGAGCACACCGGCCATGGCGCAGGTCTCGGCCTCATCGGCGCCGGGGGTGGTGGGGAAAAGGTCTTCCAGGCGGGTGCCGCCGGAGGGCCCGTCCACCCAGAACGTCGTGACCAGGCCGTCGAAGCGCAGTACGGAGCCCCAGATGTATGGCTTGTGCAGCAGGGCCGCGGCGTCGTGGGCAAGATGGCGGGTGGCGAAATTGTCGGTACCGTCGACCACGATGTCGTAGTCGGCGATCAGCGCGAGCACGTTGGCGGCCGTGAGGCGTGTCTGGTGCGCCACGACCTCGATCAGCGGGTTGTGCGCCCGCAGTGCGGCCGCGGCCGCCTCGGCCTTGGGCCGGGCCAGGTCCGCCATCGTGTAGATGGTCTGACGGTGCAGGTTCGAGACCTCCACACTGTCGGAATCCACGATGCCGATGGTGCCGACGCCCGCGGCGGCCAGCGCGGTGAGCACGGGCGAGCCGAGCCCGCCGGCGCCGATCATCAGCACCCTGGCGGCCGCGAGGCGCCGCTGGCCGAGGTCGCCGACCTGCTCGAGCGAGACCTGGCGGGCATACCGCTGGCGCTGGGCCGGGGTGAGGGGCGGGCCCGGTGAGACGAGGTGAACGTGCGGCATGGCGGCCCTTTCTGCTGACTTCCAGCCTAGGCCTGATGCCGGTCGGGTCGGCGGGCCGGCATCGTGGTGCGCGTCTTGTGTCATCCTGGCGTCATCCTCTGCCGGTGCCCGGCAGGTGGCGGTACCCTGAAGTATGACGTTCGTCGCACCGCCCCCTGCCCCCGCGCGTGACCAGACTCCTCACGATGAGACGCTGAGCCACGATGAAGTCCTGCGCATCCGCAACGACTTCCCGGTGCTGCACCAACTCGTGAACGGGCATCCGCTGGCGTATCTCGACTCCGGCGCGACCTCGCAGAACCCGATCAGTGTGATGGAGGCCGAGCAGGAGTACTACGAGCAGCGGAACGCCGCCGTGCACCGTGGCGCGCACACCCTGGCGTTCGCCGCCACCGAGGTGTTCGAGGCCGCCCGCGCCACCGTGGCCGCGTTCGTCGGGGCGCAGGAGAACGAGATCGTCTGGACCTCCAACGCCACCGAGGGCGTGAACCTGGTGTCCTACTCCTTCTCCAACGCGTCCCTCGGGCTCGGCGGCCCCGCCGCCGCCCGGTTCGCGCTGGGCGCCGGCGATGAGATCGTCGTCACCGAGATGGAGCACCACTCCAACCTCATCCCGTGGCAGCAGCTGGCCCTCCGCACCGGCGCGACGTTGCGCTTCATCCCGGTGCTGCCCGACGGCACCCTCGACCTCACCGCCGCCGCCGAGATCCTGAACTCGCACACGCGGCTGCTGGCCGTCACCCACGCCTCCAACGTGGTCGGCACCATCAACCCGATCGACGACCTGGTGGCCCTGGCGCACGCCGTCGACGCGCTGGTGTTCCTGGATGCCTGCCAGTCGGCTCCGCACCTGGCCCTCGACCTCGCCGCGCTCGACGTGGACTTCGCGGTGTTCTCCGGCCACAAGATGCTCGGCCCGACCGGCATCGGTGTGCTCTACGGCAAGGCGGAGTTGCTGGCCGCGATGCCGCCGTTCCTCACCGGCGGGTCGATGATCACCACCGTCGACATGCAGACCGCCGAATTCCTCGCCCCGCCGCAGCGGTTCGAGGCCGGCACCCAGCGCATCTCCCAGGCCATCGCCCTGGCCAGCGCGGTCGACTACCTCAGCCACACCGGCATGGGCCGCATCCGCACCCGCGAAGCCGAACTCGGCCGCCGCCTCGTCGAGGGCGTCACCGCGATTGACGGCGTGCGCCTGCTCGGCCCCGGCCTCGGCGTCGAACGCATCGGCCTGGCCGCGGTGGATGTCGCCGGCGTGCACGCGCACGACGTGGGCCAGTTCCTCGACGAGGCCGGCATCGCCGTGCGGGTCGGCCACCACTGCGCCCAGCCGCTGCACAGAAAGCTCGGCGTCACCGCGTCCACCAGGGCGAGCACCTACCTGTACACGACCGACGACGAGGTCGACCGGTTCCTGGCCGTGCTCGCCGAGGTCGGCCCGTTCTTCGGAGTGTCCCGATGACGTCTTCCGCGATGCAGCAGCTGTACCAGCAGATCATCCTCGACCACGCCAAGTCGGCGCACGGCGCCGTCGCCGAGCTGTCGGCCCTCGACGCCGACGCCGCATCCGGCTCCGCCGCCGACGGCCTCCGCCAGGCCCAGTCGCACCAGGTGAACACCACCTGCGGCGACGAGATCACCGTGCGGGTGGGCCTGACCGGCACCGGCGCGGATGCCCGGATCGACGGTTTCGGCTGGCGGGGCGCCGGCTGCTCCATTTCGATGGCGTCGGCCTCTGTGCTCAGCGACACCGTGCGCGGCACCACCGTGGCGGAGTCCGAGGCCATGCTCGACCTGTTCCGGGAGATGCTGCGTTCGCGTGGCACCATCGAACCCGACGAAGAGGTCATGGGCGACGCCGCGGCCTTCGCCGGCGTCTCCAAGTACCCGGCCCGCGTCAAGTGCGCCATGCTGCCCTGGGTCGCTTTCGAGGCCGCCCTGCTGCAGCTGCGCTAGCCGCAGGGAGCCGCCCCTGGCGCTGCCCCTGCCGCCCCGCCCCCGTTAGGCGACTGAGCTGGCGATGCGGTCGCGCAGGGCGCTGGTGGGCGCCAGCCGGGCCAGGTACTCTGCGCCGTCGAGGGCGTTGGCGATGGCGGGACGGATGTCCACGGCCGGCCATAGCTTGCGCAGGCCCTCCTCGAACCGGGCCGAGATCTCCGGAGCGCGCAGCACCCCGCCGATGCCGCAGACGACGGGGGAGGCGCCGGTGTCTTGGCCCACCCGGCGAAGCCCGGTGGCGGCCGAAAGCACCAGCTCGGCAGCGGCGCCGTCACAGATGCGGGCGGCGACGGCATCCGTTGCGGCCAGTTCGGTGACCTGGCGCGCATAGGCGGCGATGCGGCTGACCCGGAGCGGGTCGGCCTGCAGGTCGAGGTAGGCCATTTCGATGTCCGGGAAGTCCCGGCGCACCGCCGCGCTCAGCGCGGTCGCCGGCCCCCGGCCGTCGTAGGCGCGCATCACGGCGTCCAGTGCCGCCCGGCCGAGCCAGTAGCCGCTGCCGGCGTCGCCGATCAGGTTGCCCCAGCCGTCGATGCGGGCCACGTCGACGGCGCCCACCGCCAGGGTGACCACGCCGGTGCCGGCAGCGACGACCACACCGAGCTCGTCGCCCAGGGCGCCGAGGTAGCTGGTGACGGAATCGTGCGCCAGGAACACCTCGCGCACCCCGTGCGCGGTGCCGGACGCGAGAAGCTCACGCGGGTCGGTTTCGGCCTTGGAGAAGCCGGAGATACCGGCGCTGACGGTGAGGATGGGCTGCCGGGTCTGCGACGCGACCGTGGCGACAACCTCGCCGAGCTGGGGGATCAGGGCGCTGTCGGTGCGAATCCCGCCGAACTCGAACGGCACCGACTGCCCGTTCCCGGTGTGCAGACGCGCCCGGATGCCGGTCTGGCCGGCGTCGATGGTGAGGGAGCTGGATTCGACACTCATGGGTGGTCCGTTCTTGCGGGTGCTGCGGTGGTGGGAGCTGCGGTTGTCAGAGCTGCGGCGGTGGGACGTGCGGCCAGCCGGGAGCCGAACTCCCGGTTCAGGAATTCCGCGGCCGGCTTGCCGAAGACACAGTAGTCGTCATTCTCGGCCGCATCGGCCGCCGGGTACAGCGTCGTCGGCCAGTCCCAGAGCATGAAGCCGCGCATCCATTCTCGCCGACCGGTGGCCGTGAACATGTCCTCGTAGTACCGCAGTTGCTCCGCCCCGGAGGGCTCGCCCGGCAGCGCCCAATCGTTGGGCTTGTCCGGCGACCCGGTGCGGCTCGGGCAACCGGCCTCCATGAAGAAGAACGGCTTGTCGGCGGCCGTGACCACCGTCTCGATCCGGTCCAGCTGCGCCTCCCAGCTGCCGATCGGATAGTACCCGCTGGAGGTGATCACATCGACGGCGTCCCACCAGGTGACGTGATCCTCCTGGAACTTGTCGCAGTTGTAGGTCACCAGGCCGGTATACACCTGGCGCACCGCCGCGATCAGGGTGCGCCAGCGGGCATCCTGGCCGTCGGCGCGCACCATCTCGCAGCCGATGCAGAGCATCTCGGCACCCTCCTCCTCTGCGAGCCGGGCGGCGTGCAGGATGAACGCCGTGTACGACTGGAACCAGGCGGTCCAGCCCGGTTCGCCGGGCACCTCCCAGTCGAAGAATCCGATGTAGGCGCGCCAGGTGCCGTCGGCGCAGTTGATGACCGGCTTCAGGCACACCTGGAGCCCGTGTGCCTTCGCCTCGCGGATGGCCCAGCGCACCTCGTCCTCGGTGACCGTGGGTGCGTCACCCAACGGGATCTCCTCCGACTGGGCGGTGTCCTGCAGCGCCGCGTAGGCCAGGGCGGTCCAGTTGACACCGAGGCCGGTCATCAGCCGCATCGACTCGGCGGCCGCCGGGGTCGCCCAGGTGCCGCGCACCCCGGTCCAGCCCCAGGTCATGCCGCAGACCGGTTCGGTGAGGGCGGCGGCCGCGTCGGGCCGGAACCCGGTTGTCACCGCTGCACCAGCTGGTTGGTGCTGCGCAGCACGGTCGGCGCGGCGAAGGCGGCCGGGTCGACCGCCAGGGCCGAGGTGACCGTGAAGACCACGCTCTCGCCGGGCAGCAGGGTCACCAGCATGTCGTCGACCAGGGCGTCCGGGTCGACCTTGTCGACCAACAGGGCCAGGTCGCGGGTGAGCACAGGCACGGTGACCTGCACGGTGTAACCGGTGGCGGTGCGCTGGGCGTTCACCTCGGGTTCGCCGCTGCGCAGGGTCGTGTCGCGGGCCTCGGCGAAGAACCAGTGCCCGCGCACCCCGGCCAGCTCGGCGCGGAGGAGCTCCGCCGCCGCATCCGTTGCCGCGGACACGGATGCGGGCAGCGGCACGGTCACGCTCGACCGCGCCGGCAGGGTGACCTGCTCGGCGTGCTCGGCCAGAACGGCGCCCGTGTCTGTGTACCGCCGCACCAGGAGCTCGCCGCTCCAGGTGTCGGCGGAGTCGTTGACCGCGATGACGGCGAGGCCGCCCTCGCGGGGTTGGATGGTGACCAGCCGGTCGGCGTAGGCGTTCTTGATCGCGTACAGCAGCGGCTTGGGCCGGCCGTAGCCGTCCACCGCGGCCCAGGAGGTGACCGGCCAGCAGTCGTTGAGCTGCCAGACGATGCTGCCCATGCAGTGCGGCGAGAGCGAGCGGAAGTGCTCGATCGCGGTGCTGATGGCGGTGGCCTGGTTCAGCGACATCGCCCAGTGCCAGTCGCCGATCTCACTGGGCAGCGGCAGGTGCGGCAGCAGCCCGTCGGTCAGCTTGACGTTGCCCTCCATGGCCTTCTGGTGCACCAGCATGCCGGGCGATTCCGGGGTCAGCGGCACATCGTGGATCGACTCGGTGAGGGTCGACCAGGTCGGCGGGCCCTGCCAGCCGAACTCCGCGACGAACCGGGGCTGGTACTCGCGGTAGGCGGGGTAGTCGCGCTGGTTCCAGAGGTCCCAGATGTGCATGGTGCCGTGCTCGGGGTCGTTGGGGTGCAGGTCGTTCTGGATGCTTCCCGCGACGGGGGAGAACGGGCTGCCCGGGGTGTAGCCGATGTGCGGCGCCAATTCGGCGACCAGGGCCGGGAAGACGTCGTAGTAGAAGCCGCCGCCCCAGGTCTTGCCGTCCAGGCGCAGCTTCCAGTTCCATTCCTCGTAGCCCCAGAGGTTCTCGTTGTTGCCGTTCAGCACCACGAGCGACGGATGCGCGGCGAGCCGGATCACGTTCTCCCTGGCCTCGGCCTCGATCTCGTCGCCGAGCGGGGCCTCCTCGGCGTACGCGGCGCAGGCGAGCAGGAAGTCCTGCCAGGTGAGCAGGCCCCGCTCGTCGCAGAGGTCGTAGAAGTCGTCGCTCTCGAAGATGCCGCCGCCCCACACCCGGATCAGGTTGATGTTGGCGAACTCGGCCTGCTCGAGACGGTCGAGGTAGCGGGCCCTGGTGACCCGGTGCGGGAACGCGTCGTCGGGGATCCAGTTGGCGCCGCGCACGAACACGCTCTGACCGTTGACGACCAGGGTGAACGGGGTGCCGTGCTCGTCCGGGGTGGTGTCGAATTCGACGGTTCGGAAGCCGATGCGGGTGCTGGAACGGTCCAGTTCCGCCGCGGTGTCGGCCGCCCGCAGGGTGACCTCCAGGTCGTAGAGCGGGTGCTCGCCGTAACCCAGCGGCCACCACAGGTCCACATCGGGCACGCTCAGGCTCACGGTGGTGCCGGTCGCTCCGGCCGGCATCTCCACGGTGCGGCTGATGCCGGCGACGGATGCGGTCACGCTGACCGGCGCATCGCTCGCGCGGGCCACGTCCACGTGTACCTCGACGAGTCCGGTGGGTCCCTGGCCGGCGGGCGCCGCAGCGGGTGACACGGTGGCGATCGGCCGCACCGTCGTCAGCCGGGCGGTCGACCAGCTGATCAGGCTCACCGGCTTCCAGAGCCCGGAGGTGGACGTGTCGATGCCCCAGTCCCAGCCGAAGCTGCAGGCCATCTTGCGGATCGCGTTGTACGGGTGGTGGTTCACGTGCGGGCGGTAGCCGAGGTCCAGGCTCGCGGCATCCGCGGCCTTGATGGGGGAGCGGAAGACCACCACCAGCTCGTTGAGGCCGGCCTTCAGCCGGGCGCCGACGTCGAAGCTGTAGCTGCGGTGCATATTGCGGGTGCTGCCCAGCGAAACCCCGTTGAGTTCGATCTCGGCGATGGTGTCCAGGCCGGCGAAGTGCAGCTCGGTCCTGTCGGCGCCGGCCGGGTTCCAGACGAAGGTGGTGCTGTAGCGCCAGTCGGTCAGCCCGATCCAGGAGAGCAGCTGCTCGTTGCCGTCGAGGTAGGGATCCGGAATGAGGTCGGCGGTGAGCAGGTCGGTGTGCACGGAGCCGGGCACGGTGGCCGGCACGGTGAGACGGCGGATGTTCGCCGGCGCCGGGCCGGTCAGGGCGGTCAGACTCCAGTCGGTCTCGAGCAGCCGGACGACGGGCGTGAGGGACGAGGTTGTCAGGGTGTTTTCAGACATGTGCGAGTTTCCAGACATTACTTGGTGGCTCCGGACGTGACGCCGTTATAGATGAATCGTTGCAGGAACAGGAAGATGATGAGGGTCGGCACGATGACGATCATGATGCCGGCCGCGATGATCTCCCACTGCGCGCCGTACGGACCCTGGAAACGGAACAGCGAGGTGCTGATCACGGCCAGGTCCTGGGCGGGCATATAGAGGTAGGGGATGTAGAACTCGTTGTAGACCGCGATGCCCTTGATGATCACCACGGTCGCGATCGCCGGGCCCAGCAGCGGCAGGATGATCCGCCAGTACACCCCGAGACGGCTTGCCCCGTCGAGCATGGCGGCCTCGTCCAGCGAGCGCGGGATGGACTGCATGAACTGGATGAAGATGTAGATCGACACGATGTCGGTACCCATGAACAGGATGATGGCCGCGCCGTGGGTGTTGACCAGGTGGAAGAAGTTCACCACCTGGTAGGTCGCCACCTGCGTGGTCACCGCCGGCACCAACGTCGCGATCAGGAACAGGGCGAAGACCAGCTTCTTGAACCTGAACTCGAAGCGGTCCAGCACGTAGGCCGCCATGGTGCCGATCAGGATGGTGCCGCTCACCGAGACCACCGCGATGATGGTGGTGTTCAGGAAGCCGAGCATCATCCGGCCGTCGATGAAAGCCGTGACGAAGTTGGCGAAGTTGAACCAGTTCTCCGGCGGGATCAGCGGGCCGGTGGTGGCGTACTCGGCGTTGGTCTTGAGCGACGCGAACAGGATCACGACGATGGGCACCAGGGCCGCGAGCGAGCCGAGGACCAGGGACACGTACTTGCCGGTGGTCCCGAGATGTCTGATCATGAGGCCAGGGTCACTTTCTCGTCTGGCACCAGTTTGCGCTGGAGCCAGGTGACCAGCAGCACGATCAGGAGCAGCACGACGGCCATGGCCGAGGCGAGGCCGACCTTGCGGTAGACGAACGCCGTCTGGATGGTCTGGATCACGAAGGTCATGCTGCCGTTGGTGCCGCCGGTGATGATGTACGGCAGTTCGAACGCCGACAGGCTGCCGGCGATGGCGAGGATGAAGGACAGGCTGATGATCCGCTTGATGCCGGGGGCGATGATGTACCGGAACTGCTGCCACTTGTTGGCGCCGTCCAACTCGGCCGCCTCGTAGAGCTCGCCGGGGATGGACTGGATCGCGCCGAGGAAGAGCACGAAGTTGAGGCCGATGTAGCGCCAGATGGCGACGCCCGCGAGGGAGTAGTTGACCACATCCGGGTTGCCCAGCCACTGGGTGGAGAGCTCGCCGAGGCCGACGAAGCCGAGCACGGCGTCGAGGGTACCGCCGGGGCGGAAGAAGAACAGGAAGATGAACGCGATTGCGACGGCGTTGATCAGGTAGGGGAAGAACAGGATGCCCTTGAACATGTTGCGGAACCGGGTCTTGAAGCTGAGCAGGGTGGCGAAGTACAGCGCCAGGGCCATCTGCAGGAACGACGCGCCGAAGTAGTAGAGGCTGACCACGAAGACCTGCCAGTACCGCGGGTCGGTGAAGATCTTGACGAAGTTGTCGATCCCGACGACCTCCTTCGACCGGTCCAGGCCGTCCCAGGAGGTGAAGCTGTACCAGATCATGTTGCCCACCGGAATGTAGGTGAACGTGATCAGCAGGGCCAGGGGGATGGCCAGGAACAGCCACGGCATCACGATGGAGTCCTTGCGGGTTCCGTTGGCGCTGACGGTCGTGCGGATGAAGCGTTGCGAGAACCTGCGGAACAGGTCCGGCGCTTTCGCTGGGGCCAGTTGTTGTGACACCGAGCGTCCTTTCTCTTGCCTGTGGGCAGCCCGATGGCGGGCAGAGCGCGGCCGGCCGTTGGGGGCAACGGCCGGCCGGCTGCTACTGGGGACTGCGACTGCGACTGCTACTGCGGGTGCTGCGGGTGAAGACGGGGCTTAGCCCTCGACGGCTGCCTTGGCCTTGGCCCACCGCGCGTTGAGGTCGGCGAAGAGGGAGGCCTTGTCGCCGTCGGCGGCACCGCGGGCGGTGTCCACGATCTTCTGGCGGTAGAGCGGGCCGGTCAGGTCGATCTCGGACTCGCTGGTGATGTCGTTCTCCAGGGTGGCCTGGTCGGCCGGCACCGGGGTGAGCTCGAGGAACTCGACGCCGCTGGCGGTGAACTCGGTGAGGGCATCCGGCGCGGGGCCGTCGACGACGGGGGAGAGCCCGCCCTGGTCGGTCGCGTAGCCGGACTCCTGGGCGAACCAGTCGATCCAGGCGCGAGCCGTGGCCTTGTTCTTCGAGTTGATGCTGATGGCGTTCTGGTAGTCGCCACCGATGGTGGAGTACGACGTGCCGTCGACGGCGCTGGGGAAGGCCATGTAGCCGATGTCGTCGGCGGAGCCGCCGGCGGTCACCGCGGCATCCTGCATCTGGGTGATGGCCCAGGAGCCGAGGACCATGGAGCCGATCTCACCGCTGCCGAGGCCGCCCTTGGAAGATTCCCAGTCCGTGGTGGTGGGGTCGTCCTCGCTCAGGCCCTGCGCGACGATGTCGAAGAGCAGCCCGTCGGCGATCTCGTGGTACTCGCCCTTCGCCCACGGGGCGTCGGATTCGACGAGGCTGATCGAGGCGTCCTGGTCGCCGGTGGCGGCCCGGTTGCCGTCCCACTGGCTCAGCGGCCAGCCGTCGCCGTAGTTCGTGTAGTAGGGCACGGCGTCGGTGTTGTCCTTGATGAGCTGCAGGTCGGCCAGGAACTCGTCCGGCGTGGTCGGCAGCTCGGTGACGCCGGCGTCGGCCCAGACGTTCTTGTTGTAGATGATGCCCTGCGCGTTGCCGGTGATGGCGACGCCGTAGGCCAGGTCGTCGTAGGCCTTCTCGGCGACGAAACGGTAGGTCTTGCCGAGCTCCTCGAGGGATCCGAGCGGCTCGAAGAACTGCGCCAGCTGCACCTTGGTGACGGTGCTGGGAATCAGGAGCACGTCACCGTAGCTGCCGGAGGACAGGCGGGTGGAGATGTCGGTCTCGTAGTCCTTGATGGCCTCGAACTTGACCGAGGTGCCGGGGTAGGCCTCCTCGAACTCGGCGGCGTAATCCTTGAACACGGTGTCGACGATGTCGGTGCGCTGGGTGATCACGGTGATCTCCCCGGTGATCTCGCCCTCGTCTGCGGGGGCTGACCCCGAGCATCCGGCCAATAGTGCGGTGGCCGCCAGAGCGGCTACCCCCATGATGAGCTTCTTTGCCATCGGTTTTCTCCTAATCGGTATCACCATTGACCCGTTGAGACACGACCGCGACTTCCCGCCCGTGGATCCCTGGTTGCTGTTGGGCCTCATGCTAGGCCCGGATTCGGCGGCCCGTCAAACAAAAATGTCAACGCTGTCCGATGTTGTCCTGTTCACGTCTTTGCACCGCAGATCCCTGTAATAGCGGGCAAGTCGCGTCTGTTTTGCACAATTCATGGTTGCCAATGTCTGCAAAATGTCTTACGTTGACATTGCGCTGATCCGGCCGGTTTTCAGCACCCTCGCCACCAAAGGAGAGTCAATGACGACACAATCACGCGCCACGCTGGCGGACGTGGCCATGCTCGCGGGGGTGAGTTCCAAGACGGTGTCGCGGGTCTTCGCCGGCGCCGGAAACGTCTCGGCCGACACCCGCGAGCGGGTGCTCGGGGCGGCCAAGCGGTTGCGCTTCCGGCCCAACAACCTGGCCCGCAACCTGCGCCGCGGCGGGGTGACGAACACTGTCGCCTTCGTGATCGGCGACCTGAAGAACCCGTTCTACTTTCACGTGGCGGCCGGCATCGAACGCGAACTGGCGCGCAGCGGCCTCACCATGGTACTCGCCACGACGGATGACTCGGCCGACAGCGAGGAGCGGGTGGTGGACGCGCTGATCTCCCAACGGGTGCGCGCGCTGCTGCTGATCCCGATCGCCGACGACCAGTCCTACCTCGAGGGCGAACGCCAGCTGGGCACCCCCGTGGTCAGCGTCGACCGGCCGGCCCGCAACCTCCTGGCTGACTCCGTGGTGCTGCAGAACCGTCGGGGGATGGCCGAGGCGGTACGCTCGCTCACCGCCATCGGGCACCGCAAGATCGGCTTCATCAGCAACCCGTCGGCCATGTACACCCAACGTGAACGCCTGGCCGGCTACCGCGAGGCCCTGCGCGAGGTGGGCGTCACCGAGACCGCGCAGTGGGAACGCCTCGACGACGACCCCGACATCTCGCCGGAACTCGCCGTGCAGAGCCTCCTGGACCTGCCGGACCCGCCGACGGCCATCGTGGCAGGCAATAACCGCGGCAGCGCCGGCGCGGTGCGGGTGCTACGCAACCTCGAGCCGCCGGTGGCGTTCATCGGCTTCGACGACTTCGAACTGGCGGATGCCCTGGACATCTCGGTCGTGGCCTACGACCCGATGGAACTCGGGCGCACCGCCGCCCGGCTCGCCCTGGAACACCTGGCCGACCCGGACTCGTTCACCAAGCAGGTCGAGCTGCCGACCCGGCTGATCCACCGCGGCTCCGGCGAGATCCCGCCGCCGCCCGCCCGCTGACCCGCCCGGCCCGCCCCGCCCGGCCCGCAACTGTTGCCCGTTCGGACAATTGCGCCCGGTGTGCCGGGCACAATTGTCCGCAGTGGGCACAGTTAGCGGCGGGCGAGCTCCGGGGCGAGTTCCGGAGAGAGCTGCCGGGCCAGCCAGGCGGCCTGCCGCACGAAGTGGTGGCCCTGGCCGCCCTCGTGCTCGTTGAACGGGTAGACCTCGATCTCGGCATCGGCGCCGTAGTGGTTGCGCGCGGCGAAGACCGTGGACGGCGGGCAGATCGGATCGAGCAGTCCCACCGAGAAGATCGCCGGGGCGGTGGCCCGCTTGGCGAGGTTGACGCCGTCGAAGTAGGCCAGGGTGGCGAAGGTCTGCTCCACCTGGTCCCGGTGCACCGAGAGGTAGCGCACGATCTCGTGGTACGGATCGTTGTCGGTCATGCCCACCGCGCGTTCGAAGTGGCAGAGGAACGGCACCTCCGGCATCGCGCCGACCAGTCCCTCGGCCAGTCCGGCCGCTGCGAGGGCGATGCCGCCGCCCTGGCTGCCGCCGCAGACCGCGACCCGCTCCGGGTCGACCCTGTCGAGGGTGCGCACCGCGTCGATGGCCCGCACGGCGTCGGTGTACACCCGGCGGTAGTAGTAGTCCTCCGGCGACTGGATGCCACGGGTCATGAAGCCGGGTGCGGAGGGACCGCTGCCGTGCGGGTCAGGGGTGTCGCCGCCGGAACCCCAGACGCTGCCCTGGCCGCGGGTGTCCATGAACAGGTAGGCGTAGCCGCTGGCGACCCAGCCGAGGCGCTCGTGCGGGAAGCCACGGCCGCCACCGTAGCCGTTGTACTCGACCACGGTGGGCAGCCGGGCCGGGAGCCGGCCGTTCCTGTGCGCCGGAACCATGAACCAGGCCTTGACCGGATCGCCGGCGAAGCCGTTGAAGGTGACGTCGTAGACCTCCACCTCGGTCAACGGCGAGTCGACCCTGGTGAGGCGCGGCTCGGCCGGATGCTGCCGCGCCTCGGCCAGGGTGCGCTGCCAGAACGCGTCGAAGTCGGCCGGTTCGGCGACCTCCGGGCGGTACGACTGCAGCTCGGGCAGGGACATGTCTAAGCGGGGCACTGGTTGCCTTTCTGTGGAGAGCGAATGCGGGTGGCTGGGTTCTGTCAGGGGTTCTGGTGCGCAACGATGGCCGAGTACCGGCCGCCGAGCGCCATCAGTTCGTCGTGGTTGCCGAGCTCCACGATGCGGCCGGCCTCGATGTAGGCGATCCGGTCGGCCTCGCGGATGGTGGAGAGCCGGTGCGCCGCGATGATCGTGGTGCGATCGCGGAACAGGGTGCTGAGCGCATCCTTGACCTTGGCCTCCGAGACCGCGTCGAGGGCGCTGGTGGGTTCGTCGAGCACCAGGATGCGCGGGTCGCGCACCAGGGCCCTCGCGATGGCGAGGCGTTGGCGCTGACCGCCGGAGAGCCGGGCGCCCCGGTCGCCGACCACGGAGTCGAGGCCGGCGTCCTGGCCGGCGAGGATGTCCAGCGCGTTGGCGCCGGCCAGGGCGGCGAGCACGCTCTCGTCGCTGACGCCGGTGAGGCCGTAGGCGACGTTGTCGCGGATGGTGCCCTCGAAGAGCACCGATTCCTGGGGCACCACCGAGACGAAGAACCGGGCGCTGCGCAGGTCAAGGGTGTCTGCGTCGACCCCGTCCAGCAGGACCCGCCCCGAGCTGGGCCGGACGAAGCCGAGCACCAGGTTGAGCAGGGTGGACTTGCCCGAACCCGACGGGCCGACCAGGGCGATGGTCTCGCCGGGCAGGATCGTGAGGGTGATGTCCCGGAGCGCCGGCCGGTCGTCTTCGTAGCTGAAGCCCACGTTGTCGAGGTCGATCCGGCCGGCGACCGTGGTCACCAGCTGTTTTCCCTCGTTCACCTCCAGGTCGGGGTCTTCCATCACCTCGGCGATCGACCGTATCGAGTCGATGCCGCGGGCGAAGATCGGCGTCACGTTCAGCAGGGCCACGATGCCGCCGGTGAGCACCGTGAAGTACGTGCTCAGCAGCACCACCTCGCCCGGGCTGATCGGCACGATCCGGGTGATCGAGGCGGCGGATGCGCCGATCAGGCAGATCACGCCGAGCGCCTGGTAGGACAGCCAGGACAAGGCGCCGAACCGGCCGTTGAGGGTGTCCAGTTCCTGTCCGGCCGTGCGCACGTTCTCGGCCGCTCCGGCGACCCGGCGGGTGGCGACCCGTTCGAGGCCGTGCCCGCGGGTGATGGAGATCAGCGCGGCCATCTCGCCGACGCCGGCGGAGAACCGTTCCACCTCGTGCCGGAAAATCTCGTTACGATCGGCGGCGCGCGAGCGGATGTAGCCGACCAGGAGCACGGCCAGCGGAACCGTGACGGCGAACACGCCGACGAAGGCCGGCACCGTGATGGCGGTGAGCACGACGGCGCCGGTGAGGGTGAACAGGGCGGAGAGGAAGGTGGGCAGCGCCTGCTGCATCATCAGCTCGATGCTCTCGACGTCACGCACCACCTTGGTGTGCACGATGGAGGCGCTCTGCCGGTTGTGGAAACCGATGGACAGCCGCTGCAGCCGTTCGGCGAGGGCGTTGCGCACGTCGACGGCCATCGACCGGATCGACCGGCTGGAGAGCCGCACGAAGATCATGTGGAAGGGGTAGTTCAGGCTCAGCAGCGCCAGTGCGCAGGCCGCCCAGAACCACAGCTGCGGCAGCGGGCCGCGGTTGACCACGATGTCGATGACGGCGGCCGTCATGGGCGGCAGCAGCCAGGCCGGGCTGTCCTTGACCAGGAACGCCAGGGTGGCCAGCGAAAGCCGGCCCCGGTACGGCCGCATCAGGCGCAGCAGCGAGCGGACGGGGGCGGCCGCGACGAATGACCGTTCGATCGACCGCTCGCGCGATCCCGGTCGGGGGAAGGATCTGTCACCCATGGAACACCTCTGGAGCTTCTTCCGCGGCGCACAGGCGCGGCGGCAACCTCGACCGGGTCGAGGGGGCTGGGGTGCGTCCTCAGCCGGGGGCTGTCGGAGCCCGCGGCTGTCGCGGGATGAGGTCGCCGGCGCCAACGCTGGCGCCAGCACCGACTATACCGGCGCGGGGAACGCATCCGCACGTCGGGTTGCACGCTGCGCGAGGATTACATGAGTCCGAGCGCGCCGAGGGCGTAGCGGATGGCCGGGGCCACGTGCTCGGCGTAGGCCGGGGTCATGTGCACGGTGTCGTACTTGGTCGGCAGGGTGCCGGCGAAGGCCGGGCAGGTGCTGTCGAAACAGCTGAACGGCAGCGAGCTGATGAAGTGGTCGCCGGTCGCGGACGGGGCGGACAGTGCGCCGGCGAACTGTTGCCAGACCTGACCGATCCCGGTGTTGCAGTCTTGGGGGCTGGAGACCTTCGAGTAGCACTGGCCGAGCTCGGCCCCGAGCGGCGGGGCCGCCAGGTAGACGATCTTACCGGCCGCGTTGTAGCCGGCCGTCTCGGCCAGGGTCGACGCGACCATGCTCGCGACCGACAGCGGTGAGCGGTTGGTGTCCTGTCCCTCGGCGAACGCATTGGCCACCACCACCAGCTGCGGGGCGTCGGCGACGATCCGGTCCTTGATGTCGAGTTTCCGCTGGGGGCAGGCATCCATCACCCCTGCGCCGTCATTGGCGACCAGCACCTCGGTGAACCTGCAGCCGTAGAGGCCGATGGTGGTGATCTTCCACTGGTTGTCGCTGGCTTCGGCGATGGCTTTGAAGGCCGGTGCGTAGGAGAGGGCTTCGGAGTCGCCGACCAGGTACAGGTGGTGGGGAGCGTCGGCGGACCCCCAGGTGCACCGGTCGAAGTCCGGGGTGTCGCCGATGTCGAAGCAGGCGCGGGCCGGGTTGTCGTTCGAGGTGCGGCTCATGGCCGCGTCGAGGGAGGGCGACAGGTCGTCCGGCCAGGCGATTGCGGCAATCGCGGCGGCCAGGTCGGCCTGCAACGCCACCTCCGGGTTGACATCGGAGGGGGTGTCCCCGCCCGGCGCGGCCTGGGGGTTCGCCGGGGCGTTGGTCAGCTGGAGCGAGACCGCGACGACGATCACGATGACGAACACCCCCATCGAGGAGAGGATGAACTGGGTGCTGAACCTCTCGCGCCAGCCGCGCCAGGCGACGCGCCGCTCGGCCAGGGGGCGGCGGCCGCGCAGCCAGGGGGAGCGGTGGAACGGTTGCTCGATGAGGTAGTACGAGATCACCGAGACGACCAGGATCGTGCCGAGAATGATCAGGGTGTTCTGCAGGCTCTGCTCGGGAAGCAGCACGGTGAGGAAGACGAAGACCGGGAAGTGCCAGAGGTAGAGCGAGTAGGAGATGTCGCCGAGGTAGACGCTGACGGGGTTGGTCAGGGGGACCAGGGTGCGCTGCGGCCCGCCGGCACCGGCCGCGAGCACGAGTGCCGTTGCCGCCACCGGCAGGGCGGCCCAGGGGCCGGGGAAGGCCAGGTCGCCGCTGAGCACGAAGAACGAGGCGACGATACCGGCCAGGCCGATCCAGCCGAGGATCGCCCGCCAGGCGTCGGGCATCCGGGCGGCCAGCGGTGCGGCGACGGCCAGGATCGCGCCGACACCGAGCTCCCAGGCCCTGGAGAAGGTGGAGAAGTACGCGACGGTGGGATTGGCCCGGCTCTCCCAGACGGCGTAGCCGAAGGACGCCGCCACGATGACCGCCGCGAGGATGCCGACGGCTCGCCGGCCGCGACCCGGGGTGCGGGCTCCCCGGGCGAGCACGAACAGCACCAGGAGCATCAGCCACGGCCAGACAAGGTAGAACTGCTCCTCCACCGACAGTGACCAGTAGTGCTGCACCGCGGAGGCGGGCGCGAGGGCGTTGAAATAGTCGGTGCCCACGGCGGTGAACCGCCAGTTGGCGACGAAGAGGAACGACGAGACGGCGTCCCAGGCGGTGGACAGTGCCCGGGTCTGGTTGAACAGGACGTAGCCGATGGTGGCGGTGGCCGCGAGGACCACGGCCGCCGAGGGGAGAATGCGGCGGAGCCGGTTGCCGTAGAAGGCGGTGAGTGAGATGCGGCCGGTGCTCTCGTGTTCGCGGAGCAGGATGCCGGTGATGAGAAAGCCGGAGATGACGAAGAAGATGTCGACACCGGCGAACCCGCCGGTGGGCCACTGGATCACATGGTCGAGTATGACGGCGATGACCGCGAGGGCGCGGAGTCCCTGGATGTCCCGCCGACGGCTCGACCGCGGGCCGGCCGGGTCGGTGGCCGGTGGTGTCACGGGCGGCGTGGGGCGAGGCGGGGTGGGGCGCGGCGGCGTGGCCGATGCCGGCGCATTGGCACCGGACGGTGTGGTCGTGCGGATCGTGACGATGCGCGTGGCATTGGGGCGTGAGGCGCCCGGCCTGGACGGGCGTGGGCGAGCGGGCGTCGGCGGCTGTGCCGGCGGGGTCGCCGATGCGCCGGGCTGTGTTGCCCCGATCCCAGATTGCACGCGTCCCCCAGCTTTTGAACCGCTGCCGAGTCTATTCCTGCGCGGTGCTGTCTCGGACGGTGCTGTCGTGCGCGGGGCTGTCCTGCTGCGACTCGGCGCGCGGGGTGAGCTCGGCGCGTAGCGGCCAATCCTGGCCGTCCAGGATGATCTGGGCGCACCGGCCGGTGCCGGCGTTCACCACGATGGGAGCCATCAGGTTCACGGTGGTGCCGGTCTCGCCCGGGTTGGTGACCACGAGGACCATGGCCTGGTCCGGACCGGCGAGGTCCAGCGCCCGGGCGTGCTCGTCGGAGATGACCGGGGCATAGTCCGGCAGGTACACCGACGCGTCGAGCACGAACAGCCTGGTGTGCTCATCGACGGCGGACTGCAGGGCGAACAGCCCGGTCGCCCCGGTGATTTCGCGCAGCTGGAAGTCAGTGAGCGGCGCCAGGCCGGGCGGCGGGGAGAGGAAACTCAGGGTGGCGGTCATGAAAGGAAGTCCATCAGGGTCGGTTGTATCACGCGGGCGGTCACCGCGAGGGCGGACTGGTAGGCGACTTCCTGCAACTTCAGGTCGAGGATCACCGTCGCCAGGTCGGCATCCTCGAGCTGCACACGCTGTGCCTCGAGGCTGCCCTTCTGGCTGACCAGGGCGGCGGTGGCGCTCTCGATTCGTGCCTGCCGGGCACCGACGTCCGAGTTGGCGGCGATCACCTTGTTCAGGGCGGTGTCGACGGCGGCCAGGTGGGTCGACACCGTTGCCGGCGAGTTGCGCAGGGCATCCGACACGGTCGTGAGCAGGGCGAAGACCGAATCGGCGCCGCTGCCGAAGATGCCGGCGCCGTCCGCATCCACCCGAACCGTGCTGTCGGCGCCAACGCGCCGCTCGACACCGGCCGTGGAGCCGCCGCTGTGGATGCCGTCCGCCGTGAAGGCCACGCCGGCGTCGGAATTGCCGGCGAAGACGGTGCGGCCCAGGTAGCTCGCGTTGGCCTGGGTGAGCAGATCCTGCCTGAGCCCGTCGATCTGCACGGCGATGGCTTCCCTGGCCGCCGGCGACATGGTGCCGGCGTTGGCGCCCTGCACGGTGAGGTCGCGCACCCGGTTCAGGATGGTCGTGCTCGCGCCGAGTGCGGTGTCCAGCGTGGTCAGCCAGCCGTTGCCGTTGTCGGCGTTGCGGGTGTACTGGGCGGTGGCGCGCTGCTCGGCGCGCACGGCGAGGGCGTTCGCGGCCCTGGCGGGGTCGTCGGAGGCCCGGCTGATGGTCTTCAGCGACGTGGACTGCTCCTGCAGTTGGGCGAGGCGCTGGGCGCTGGCCTGCAGATTGGCCTGGGCGGAGCGCATCTGGGTCTGGCTGGTGACACGGGGGATCATCGGTTACCTTCCCACTAGTCCGGTGCGGTTGATCAGGGTGTCGAGCATCTCGTCCACGGCCGTCATCACCCGGGCGGCGCCCTGATAGGCGTGCTGGAAGGTGAGCAGGTTGACGTTCTCCTCGTCGATATCGACAGAGGAGTTGGAGAGCTGCAGGGTGACCGCGGCGCTGGCCGACAGGTTCGCCGAGGAGGCCTGGGCGAGTTCGATGCCGGTGGCGACGCCGAGCTTGGTGACGAAGGCCGACCAGACGACGTTGGGGGAGACGACCGGGTTTCCGGAGGCGTCCACCGCTCGGCCGGCGCCGAGCTGGGCGATCTTGTCGGCGTTGGTACCGTTGGTCGCTCCGGCGCCGATAGCGCCGGCGGCGATCTCGGTGGCGTTCTTCGGTGAGACGCTCAGCGTTGCGGCGGCGGCGCCCGCGACGTAGTCGAAGAACTTCCCGCCGGGGATGCCGGCGCTGGTCACGCCACCGAGATGGATGCTGTTGACGGAATCCGCCAGCTGGGTGGCGAAGTCGTTGTAGGAGGCGGCGGCCTCGGCGAGGGCGCCGCCGGTGCCATCGGCATCCGCGGGGCCGAGCAGCGACAGGGCGCCGGCGAGTTCGCCGCCGTCGATGCCGACGGTTTCGGGCCGG
>Ga0247803_1000051_pt1 | contig 80110 bp, 74 predicted proteins | sample UWRJL014104B1_FD_180928 | JGI IMG/M metagenome (GOLD analysis project Ga0247803, IMG submission 180928) | Plant litter microbial communities from Arlington Agricultural Research Station in Wisconsin, United States - UWRJ-L014-104B-1 | ecosystem: Environmental > Terrestrial > Plant litter >... | reverse complement strand
CATGCAACGATGAGGGATGCTGGTAGGATTTTAATACCAGGGTATGGTCGATTATATGGAGCAGCATTAGTTCGACTTTCTGAAAAAATTGATGAAGTTGCGCCAAATTTGGAGCTGTCTAGAAATGATTTTTCAGGTGATATTGATTGGTTAATTAGTGAAAAATTAATAGTTATTCGCTGACTTTAGTCTAACCATTTACCAGTTTATCTCAGATCTTAAAATTTAAACTAATTGGTGTTTGATTCGTCTTCTACAGTTTTTGACAAAACTCCAAGGGTGGCGCGTTCGCGCCCTCTAAAGCGAAACCTATCCCAAAATCATTTTTTCTTTTATCTCATCTCACAGATCGCACCAAGCAATCGTGAATTTTGGTTTTAATGTCTGCTAGCCGTTGTCTACAGCGAAGCTGCCCGAAGGGCGAAGCACATGGATGTGCTGAATGCATCCCGCTTAGCTCCATCAATTAAATGAAAAAGCCCGTCTATCGAAAGATAGGCGGGCTTTTTCATTTGTGGCTATTGCTTTTGCGGAATCGTTCTTGAACTCGGCTCACTAATTTGCCTGGAGCAAATTAGCACAGATAAGCTGCCTCAGTTTTTGATTGTCACTCATAAAAATATAAAAAGAACCAATATTTAAAGCTCGATCAAATTAGAGCAACTTTCCATGTCGCTCCAGTCAAGGTCATATAAATTTAGTTAAGGCGCCTTATGCGGTGCATTAGCTTCAGACGTGGAATGAATGTCTTCCGCACCCGCACGCTCATATATATCTTTCACAGCCTTTACTTGATCAGAATTTTCCGTGTGAACCGAGATGAGTGAATTGCCACCTTGAATTTTGCCATCATACAATTTGGCTTCGTATTCAGGTATTCCCATGCCTATTAAGCCACCAATCACTCCACCAGTTGCGCCGCCAACCGCTGCGCCTCCAAGAGCTGCCATGATGGGGCCTGCAGCAATGAGTGGGCCGACACCTGGTATAGCTAAGCTTCCAATACCTGCTAACCAACCCAGGACTGCACCTGCGCCCATTCCAGCAACACCACCTGTTGTAGCGCCTTCAGGCATTTTCGTGTTTTGTTCATGGGAGAAATCGCGTGTACCAGATTTATCGGCGAAGAGTACGGAAATTTCAGTGTTGAGAAAACCAGAATTTTTTAATTCATGAACGATGGTTTCAGCTTGATCGCGAGTTTGAGCAATACAATAAACGGCGTTTTTCATAATGATTCTCCAATGGTTTATTTAGTGTCGATATCTAATCGGTTATCAATACTCACAACTCCCGCGACTTTGCGGGTGAGTTCTTCTATTCGAGCTTTTTCATTTGCGTTTTTTACGGGGCCGCGCAATGTAACTTCACCTTTCAACACCATAATTTTTACATTGTGAGCAGAAGTGGAAAGATTGCTATCATCTACGATTGCACTGCGCACAGCCGCTAAGACATCAATGTCTGATTCAGAGTTTGTCTGCTTTTGCGGCGTTAAAGTGTCACCACTTTTATCTCGCGTGTTCAGATCAGTATTGTCAGCATTTTTTGTTACTGCTCCTTTGCTAGCTGACGATGTATTATGAGTGACGTTATCTGCTGCCATTGCTGTTGCGCTGCTAAGCACAAGAGCAAGTCCCAATAGTTTTATTGATGTTCGCATCATTTATCTCCAATGGTTAATGAGCGGCCGCCAGTGCGCAACCTGCTGCATGCAGTGTAAGCGTAGAAATTTTATTTTATTGTTTGGTAACACACATTGAAATTGATTTTCTATTATGCGTTTTAAAGCGACACGGGTCGTATTCATGAGTGAGCATAAGTAAATATGTTCTGTGGTCACAAAACTAAAAATCAATATGAGAGTATTTACGCTAGGAGGATGCGTTCTTCAATTTACATTTGTTGTGAAAGACTCAACGCTAAACGCTTTAGTCCGTTCTCAAACTCCTTTTCGTTGAGACTTGCATAACCCATACGAATCGCTGCAACTTTCTTATCAGATCCTGAAAAAAGCTGGCCGGGTAAAATAGAAACTTTATTTGCCAGGCAATCATTCTGTAATCTGCGAATATCGACGCTTTTATTAAAACCTAACCACAAGGCGAGACCGCCCGGCGGTATGGAAAATTCTACATCGGGTAGCAGAGCGTATACTTTATCAACGGCATAATCGCGGCGCTGTTGGTAAATTTTTAACGCGCGCCGGATGTGCCGCTTTATTTCGCCTGCGTTCATTAACTCGGCTACCGCCAGCTCAGTCAACGCATTGCCTTGGCGATCAATCAATAATATTTCTGCCGCACAGCGATTAATAACTTGCTCAGCGGCAGCGATATAGCCTAAGCGCAAACCTGGTGCTAATACTTTAGATAATGAGCCGATGTGAATAACTCGTCCGTCATTTTCCATACTTGCGAGCGGCAGCATTGGGCGATGGGAAAAATGAAACTCATGATCATAATCGTCTTCGATAATCACAAAATTATATTTAACAGCCAGATCCAACAACCGTATGCGTCTGTCAATCGGCAGCATGCAGGTTGTGGGAAATTGATGGTGCGGCGTGGTGTAAATCGCACTGATTTTGTGGCTACGACATAGGTTTTCCAACGCATCTATATCCATTCCTTCCTGGTCTTGCGCTACGTATTTAATGTCTATTCCAAATGATTTAAAAGCCTCGCGCGCTGGTGGATAACTTAATTCTTCCATCACCACACAGCCACCTGCATCCGCCAGCAAACGTGCGCTTAAATAAATGCCCATTTGACTGCCGCGCACTATGCATACTTGCTCTGCGGTCACCCGCATTCCGCGTTCGAAACGTAACTTTTCAGCAATCGCATCGCGCAGCAATTCACTTCCGCGCGAATCATCGTATGCCAAACGATTGGCGTGTGCGGATGCAATTAATGCATGGCGAAAAGCGCGGGATAAAATATCAAAAGGCACCAACCGTGAATCGGGAACACCATCGCTGAAATGAATTATTCCGTCTACGTTTTGCGAACCTTTAACGGATTTCGCGTAATTTTCCAGAGGCGAAGCAGATAAAAGTAAAGGAAACGCATTGGTAGTTTTTGTTGAAATATTTTTAGCGTCCAACACCGGCAACTTCCCCGACACAAACGCACCGCGTCGGGCTTCCATTTCGATCCATCCTTGCGCATGCAATTCGTCATAGGCTTGCACAACCGTTTTTCTATTAACGTCCAGCTTCTCGGCGAGGGAGCGAGTGCTAGGAAGCGCCGCACCGCTGATCAAACGGCCGGAACGAATTTCATCGGAAAGTAATTGCACAATTTGCAGATGCAATGCTTTACCGCTATCGCCATTTAACACTATCGGCATATCCCAATTGCGCAACATTGCATTTTCTCCTCAATGAAATCTGGACCCCATAGGTTTTACTATCTGGATGTTTTTGTGGGCCACGAAAACACGCACTATGGCTCCATGCAGCAAGGCTGTCAATTTTCAAATTACGCAGGTGTTGAACATGACAAGCACATTGGAAACCACAAAAAGTGAATTGGTCATTCGCTCCCAACAGCAGATGGAAAAATTTCTATCCGTGCCTGAATGGAATACGCGCGAAAAATTAGCACTCACTTGCCGCATACTTTTTGATGCTGGCCACGATTCCGGTTTGGCAGGGCAAATTACTGCGCGAGCAGATCAAGCAGATACGTATTACACACAACAACTGGGTTTGGGATTCGATGAAATCACAGCATCAAATCTGCTGCTGGTCGATCAGGATTTACAACTTATCGACGGAAGCGGCATGCCCAATCCGGCGAATCGTTTTCATACCTGGGTTTATCGCGCACGCCCGGATATTAATTGCATTATTCATACGCATCCCTTTCATGTGGCGACGTTATCAATGCTCGAAAAGCCGCTGATTATTTCTCACATGGATATGTGCCCATTGTTTGACGACTGCGCATTTCTAGCGCAATGGCCCGGAATTCCAGTGGGTAATGAAGAAGGCGAAATCATTGCCAAAGCGCTGGGTGATAAACGCGCCTTGTTGCTTGCTCACCACGGATTGTTAGTGACCGGAGCAACGGTGGAAGAAGCCTTAATGCTCGCACACTTGATAGAACGAGCCGCAAAAATGCAGTTAGTCGCCATGGCGGCGGGTGTGATTCAACCGGTAGACGCTGCGCTCGCGGCAGAGGCTCATGATTGGATCTCAACGACCAAGCGTTATCAGGCATTTTTTTCATATTACGCACGGCGCGCGTTGCGCTCTCATGCTGATTGTTTGAATTAATTTTTATTTTCTGTTTTTGTATTTTTTAATTTTGATTGAGGAACACATCATGAGTAGCCATGCGCCATTGCTGAAAGGCATTATCACTTATCCCATAACGCCGTTTAACGAAGACGGAAGTATTAATACCAATGCGTTGAATGTATTAATTGAAAAACTTATTCACAGCGGCTCAAATGCAATTGCACCGCTCGGTAGTACCGGCGAGAGCGCGTATCTCAATGACGATGAATGGACACTCGTTGCAGAAGCATCGGTAAAAAAAGTGGCAAAACGTTTACCGGTAATCGTCGGTGTTTCAGAGCTTACAACTCAAAACGCGATCAAGAGAGCAAAAATTGCGGAGCGTGTTGGGGCTGACGCGATCATGGTATTGCCAGCGTCTTACTGGAAATTAACCGATGCGGAAATTTTTACTCATTACGCAACAATTGCCGATGCAACGTCGTTACCGATTATGGTTTACAACAATCCGGCGACGAGCGGAATTGATCTTTCACCTGAACTGATTGTTGATATGTTCAAGTCGATCAGTAATGTCACCATGGTTAAAGAGAGCACCGGTGATATTCAACGCATGCACAAAATCAACGTGCTTTCGCAAGGCGATTTACCTTTTTATAACGGGAGTAATCCGCTGGCGTTGGAAGCCTTCGCTGCCGGAGCAACCGGCTGGTGTACCGCCGCGCCTAACTTGATTTCCCATTGGCCAAAAAAGTTATACGACGCATTTCAAGCAAATGATATTGATCGGGCGCGGGCTCTTTTTTATCAGCAGCTACCGGTATTGGAATTTATTTTGAAAGGTGGTTTGCCGACAACCATCAAAGCCGGTTTAAAACGAGCAGGGCTTGATGTTGGCGTTCCAAGAAGACCTTTGCAACCATTGGGTGATTCGCAGCTGCAACAGTTAGGGAAGCTACTCGATGCATTAAACGGTAGCCCGGAAAGTAATTAGGACTCATTTTAAGCTTTATCCTTTTTTAATTTTAGTCATTACTCCTATTTATAAAATCACCAGCAACATCAACTTCAGATTAAACAGGAAAAAACATGAAGCAGTTATTTTCACCAAAAAAATTAACTCACCTTGCTACGGCGATTGCCATCGCAGTGTTAGCGCAGTTCACGGTAGCACACGAGCATCATGGTGGCATTCAAAGCCCAGCGGATAAAAAGGTGCAGGCGGCGTTCGACATAGTCCACACCAAAATTAAGACCGAAGGGCGCGATGTGATTTTTCATATCGCCGTATCAGGCCAAGCGGGGAAAACCAAGCCCACTAAATCTGGAAAGCTGGCTGGAAGCAGTGTGTTTTCCTATGTGTGGCCTACCAGCCTCGATCCTTCAGTCGTAGGTTTTGAAGGCAAAAGTGGAATTCTCGCGCTGGCGGTTACCTCTCATCCAGATTTCGACGATACCCCACTGTTCGACGAAAACGGCGATAACGACCCGAAAAATGACGGCAATGTGTGGCATTCCCATTGGGTTGTCCTCGGCCCAGATGAAGCGTGTGGCAAGGGTGCGTTGAAAGTCATTGATATCCCCGAGGGTACAAAACCGCGTCTGCCAAAAACCTGGCCTGGCTTACCGTTGCTTATCGACAGCCCCGGCTGGAGCCCGATTTTTAAAGGCAAAAGTCTGGAAGTAAGAATCCCGTTTGACGATATCGGCATTGTGCAACAAGCCAATTTCGATGGCGTAACTGCCGCGCTACGCGTAAATGCGAGCGCTCATTCGCCACTTTTGTGTGTAGTAGATGTGTTCAAAGTTGGATCGGGCGACCTCAGTCTGCCTGGAAAGGTAAATCAGTAATTTCCCGTTTGTATCACTCATCTAAACACTCGTAACACTTATTTAAAAAAGGTAATTATTATGTCTCACGTCCAATTAGTAGATTTCAAAAATACAACGCCTGACCGTAAAGCAGTTTTGGAACAAATTAACGGCGCCTTCGGCGTAGTTCCCAACATGTTTAAAGCCGTGGCAAATTCACCCGCAGCACTTAACAGCATGTGGGGCGCATTTGGAGCCTTGGGCAAAGGAACCTTGGGGGCAAAATTAGGCGAGCAAATTGCCGTTGCCATTGCGAACGCCAACCAATGTGAATATTGCCTGGCTGCACATACGGTATTAGGCCAAGGTGCTGGCGCTACTCAAGCGGAAATGGCTGCCGCAAAAGACGGCGAATCGGCTGACCCCAAAACGTTGGCCGCACTGGAGTTTGCGCTTAAGGTGGTGAAAAGCCGTGCACAGGTTTCGTCTGGCGATGTAGATGCATTACGTGCTGCGGGATTCAACGACGAGCAGGTGGTTGAAATTCTGGCCCACGTCGCACTGAATGTATTTACCAACTACATCAATGTCGCGTTGGATATTCCGGTCGATTTTCCAAAAGTAGCTTTATCAGCTCGGTCGTAATCATGTCTTATCTACTTAAAGCGCCAGTATTGGAAGTCTCTGAGTGGATCAACACACCCGCTCCTTTATCGCTTGCAAATTCGCTTGCAGAGTTAAAGGGGCGGGTCGTTGTTATTCATGCGTTTCAAATGCTATGCCCAGGTTGCGTTTCGCACGGAATTCCGCAAGCAATTGGAATTCACAACGCATTTCCACGTAAAGATGTCGTGGTGTTGGGGCTACACACGGTATTTGAACATCACGCCGCCATGCAGCCCGAGTCACTCAAAGCTTTTATTCAGCAATACCGAATTCCTTTTCCAGTCGGTGTTGATTTGGCGCGACGCGGAAATCCTATTCCAACCACAATGCATGCCTTTAAACTACAGGGAACGCCAAGTTTGATCGTTATCGACCGGCAAGGCCAAATGCAACTCAATCATTTTGGGCATGCGTCAGATTTGTTAGTAGGTGCTTTGATCGGCAGGCTTATTGCGGAGAATGCTTAATCGAAAGGAGCGAAAGCTTAACTCTCAATAGATGAAAAACCTACTGGTGCAAAACCCTGCAATAAGCTTTAATCGTAAGTGTTAGAGCTCACATAACATCATTCAGAGCAATTTTGCTTCAAGGAAACTACCATGGCGATTAGGTCTTTTTCACTCATTTTACTCAGCATTATTTCCGCTCAAAGCTTCGCGCTAGCCGATTGTAATCCGCTCAAGGGTTGCGATAAAAAATTCTGCGAAATAGAAAACCAACTAACCGTTGCACGCGAAAAAAATAATCGGCAGCAAGTTTCCGGGTTGACAAAATCGCTTGAAAACGCAAAAGCCACTTGTACTAACGAAGGTCTAAAAACAGATTTACTAAATAAAATAACTGCCATTAAGGAGGATCTTGCAGAGTACGAGGACGATCTTAAATCTGCCGAAAAAGACAACAAAAGCAAAAAGGTTATTAAGTACCAAAGCAAAATTAAGCAAAAGAAACTGGAAATAGAACACTATGAAAAAGAGCTGTCGGCTTTTAATTAATTCGTTTGCTGCGGCGTAGGATTTGGCTCAAAACCCCAATTTTAGGGGGCAGATGTTCTGCGTCAAATAACAGCCGCCATGTTTAAACACCTGAATACCACAATTATATTCCTTTTAGTTTTACCGATGCTTTTGCGCAAGGCACTCAAAAATAACGCAGTGGAAAGTGTTTCTTAATAAGTAGATGGCGATGATCTGGAATAAGTTGCATCGCTGCTACGCACACTTCTAATATTTGGTGTTTAATGAATGAAGATATACAAGCTGAAAAATCTTTCCGTTGCGGATTGTCACGAACATTTTTTTCAAATAATTGAAAATGGAAAAATTTGGGTTTCTTCAATTAACCAATTAAATGATGAAGAGGAGTTCCAATTTACACTGGACTGCACTCCAACAGAACACACCGTTCTACTTATAAAAAATTCAATGATGTTTAATGGACGCCCCGAATGGTACGCTTCAATCGCAGCTCTAGCCGCCGTAAACGACAATAAAATTAGGGAAATTGTAGAGCCTATAGAACAAAATATTATGAATATGTGTCGAGCGAAAATGGGTATCACAAGCTTTTCGATGCGACAACCTAATGCATATCTCTGGGGTGAGTACGGAGGTGGCGGTAATGGAGTAGCGGTTGAATTTGAGCTGGCTGAAACTGAGATAGGGGAAACATTTCACGAAGTTGAGTATGTCGGTAAGAAGATATTTCATGTGGATACCCTTCTCAGATCTCAGCTGGAAACTACAGTCTTATATGAGCTTTATGTGCATATTCTTTGTACTAAGCGTAAGAAATGGTCAGGTGAAAAGGAGGTAAGATTCATTGGTAGATGCACTAATGTAAATCTATCGTTTGATTTGCCTATAACGAAAGTGACGATTGGAGGCAAGGTTGATAGATCTATCATTGAACGAATAGAAACTGTTTGCCTATCAAAAGGAATATCAATTAGTTATGAATCATAAATCGTGCTTTTAATTATGTGGTCATTCTATAGATTGGCTAACCATGTTTAAAAAGCTGTATGCCAGCTACGCTTGGATGACGAAACAAAAGGAAAATTGCTTCTTTTTAACCTGATGCTATTTTCAATAAGTTTAAATTTCACAGCTTCTCTTGTAGCACCCAAAGAATTCCTACATCACATCCACAACCTAGCGATATAATCTGCTTCCAGCATCCCCCAACCCAAAACAAAAAATAACCAAGTGAACCCCATGCAAACACCCAAAACTAACAACTCTCCCTTCCGTGTCCTTTTCGCCAGCCTAATCGGCACAACAATAGAATTCTTTGACTTTTACATTTACGCAACCGCTGCCGTATTGGTATTTCCTAAGTTATTTTTCCCAGCGGGAGACCCAACCATCGCAGCTTTGCAATCGCTGGCGACATTTGCCTTGGCATTTTTTGCGCGGCCAATTGGGTCGGCGTTGTTTGGGCATTATGGTGATCGTATTGGGCGCAAGGCGACTTTGGTTGCGGCTTTAATGACAATGGGCGTTTCCACTGTGTTGATAGGTTTATTGCCTTCCTACGAAACCATAGGTATTGCTGCGACTGTGTTGTTGTGTTTGTGTCGAGTGGGGCAAGGGATTGGTTTGGGGGGCGAGTGGGGCGGAGCGGTGCTCTTGGCGATTGAGAATGCGCCGGAAAATAAGCGCGCTTGGTATGGCATGTTTCCACAATTGGGGGCGCCGATTGGTTTTATCTTTGCAACGGGTGTGTTTTTATTGTTAACGCACAATTTAAATGAAGCTGATTTTTTCAGTTGGGGTTGGCGAATTCCTTTTGTTGCGAGTGCTTTGTTGGTGATTGTTGGGTTGTATGTACGTTTAAGTTTGGAAGAGACGCCAGCATTTAAACAGGCCATTGAAAGCGATAAACGTGTGCGTGTGCCTATGGTGACCGTACTAACCAAGCACACACGCGTTCTAATTTTAGGCGCGTTTTTGGGGCTGGCGTCGTTTGCGGTGTTTTACATTGCGACTGTGTTTTCGTTGGGGTGGGGAACCAGTAAGTTGGGATTCGCCCGCGAAGATTTCTTAATGCTGCAATTGTATGCCGTGTTTGCGTTCGTGTTTACCATTATGTTATCGGCGCTGGTGGCAGACAAAATAGGCCGCCGCGCTATGTTAATGATCTCCGGCTTAGCTGTTATGACTTTTGGATTGGGTTTTGCCCCTTTGCTAAATTCTGGCTCAAGCCTCGGGGTTTTAATCGCCTTGTCGCTCGGTTTTAGTGTTATGGGTTTAACCTACGGGCCACTGGGTACTGCGCTCGCAGAAATTTACCCAACCGAAGTGCGTTACACGGGGGCATCGCTCAGTTTTAATATGGCAGGAATTATTGGTGCATCTTTAACGCCTGCTATTGCCAGCTGGTTAGCTATCAATCATGGCTTGTCTTCTGTGGGTTATTACATTTCAGTGGCAGGTTTGTTAACGCTCCTTGCTGCATTTTATCTGTCCAAAGACTTGGGCAAATAACTTTACTAAATCGATAACTTTATTAGATCAGAGTTGATGCAAAGCATTTAAATTCCCCGCGCGAGCGGGGATGGCAATACAAAAACTCATCAAACAAAAATCTGCATTTCTTCGCCAATCTTTTTTCGCATCTCCATCAGTTTAATTGCCGTTGCATGTTGCTGCTCATCTTCTTCCGTTTCCGGTACCCACACTGGAACCTTCACTGGCTGACCAGATTCATCCACCGCAACCATAATCACTATGCAATGCGTAGTCAGCCTTCTATTTAAGGATTTAGGGTCGCAGGCGTTTACTTCTATGGCGATATGCATGGAAGACTTACCGGTGTAGATAATTTTTGCAGCTACTTCAACCAAATTGCCAACATGAATAGGCGATACAAAACGAATTCCACCCGCATAAACTGTTACGCAATATCGGCTACTCCAACCTGCTGCGCAGGCGTAGGCGGCTAAGTCGATCCATTTCATCACGGCGCCGCCGTGAACTTTTCCGCCAAAATTTACATCTTGCGGTTCAGCTAGAAAACGGAGGGTGATATCTCGTTGTGGATTACTCATGCGCGGCTCTTGCTCCAAGTAGGTGATCATCGTTGAATCGTTAAATCGTAGGGTTATATGGTATTCCCTTGATGCGAATTCACCAATTCAATTCATATCGGCATTGTTCTTGTTTTTTAGGTGTGTATACTGTGTATATGAAATATGGATTTGTCTTTTCCCAAACCGACACGCGCCCCATGTATCAACAGATCATGGACCAAATTACACAGCGAATTGCCGTGGGCGATTGGCCGCCCGGCACGCCACTGCCTTCTATTCGCGAGCTGGCAACCGAAACCAAGGTCAGCATTATTACGATTAAGCGTGCTTATCTTGAGCTTGAGCGAGAGGGTGTAATTTCCACGCAGCAAGGTAAAGGGAGCTGGGTTAGTGAATCGCTCGATTTGAATTTGCTTCAGCGAGAAGAGCTAATTCAGCATTTACAGCAGGTTGGTAAATTGGCGAAATCGCTTGCGATAGCAGAAGACGAGCTGGCGCAGATGATAAAAAAATACATTTAAAAAAGGAGCCGTGCGATGAGCATGCCGTTGGCAATTGAGTGTGAAGGTATTAGTAAACATTATCCGCATTTTCAATTGCAGGATGTGAATCTGTCGTTTGAGCAAGGCACGGTGATGGGGTTGGTTGGGCCGAACGGTGCGGGTAAATCCACCATTTTGCGCATCGTCATGGGGCTGATTGGGCCAGATAGCGGTTCAATAAAAGTGCTGGGGCACGCAATGCCCAAAGATCAACTGGCCGCGAAACGCAATATAGGTTTTGTTGCTGAGGACATGCGTCTTTATGAAACTGAAACCATGGCGTTTCACATGGAATTTATTAAATCTATTTTCAGTTCATGGGATGACGAATACGCCAAAACCTTATTGCGCCGTTTTGATCTTAATAAAGATCAAAAAGTAAAAGGCATGTCCCATGGGCAAAGAGTTAAGGCTACCTTGTTGCTAGCCTTGGCGCGCCGCCCCAATTTATTGGTATTGGACGAGCCTACGACTGGGTTAGATCCATCAGTGAGAAAAGAAGTGCTGGATGAGATGATGAATGCGCTCGCAGACGAAACTCATTCGATTCTTTTCTCCTCACACAACACCTTGGATATAGAACAAATATCTGACTACATCACCTTTATTTATGGTGGCCGCGTCATTGAGTCGCGTAACAAAGAAGACTTTATGGATGGTTGGCGAAGATTGCGGCTGACTAATATGCAGAACAATCCATTACCGCACTTACCCAACATCAAAGAGGTACAGCAAAGTGGTCGGCTGTGTAGTCTTACTGTCAATAATTACGAAGATTCAATTGCCGAGCAATGCGTTAATGCTGGACTGCAAATAAATAACATTGAGCACTTAACACTGGAAGAAATATTTCTTGCCAATGTCGCCAGCGCTAAAGTAAATAGCAATAAAGGAGTAGCTCTATGAGTAGTTCTATGAATAGCTCAATCATTCCGCAGCTTGTTAGAAAAGATTTCCTGATCATGCGTAAGACGATACTGATTTTTTGTTTGGTCAGTCTTGTATCTATAGGAATCTTAAGTGTGTTATTTGGTCGTATACCCAATTGGGTGTTAGTGAATATTGCATTTATATTTTTGCTGGCACCTGCCGTTACTTGCGGAATTGTGCTGCTTATGAAAACCATTGTGTTTGAGAAAGAAAAATCTACTCAGCTATTCATAATGAGTCTTCCAGTTACAGCTAAACAACTCACGCTCTCGAAGCTATTACTTAACATTCCAATATTTGGTGCATTTTGGTTGGCGGTCAGTGCGGTAGCTTTTTACTTTTCGTTTGGGCTTGGTGTATTCCCGAAGGGAACTGTTCCATTTATTACTATAGTGTTTTTGGGCGTTTTTGTTGCATACACCTGCATTCTTAGTGTCAGCTTAATATTCCAATCAATGCCAATGAGTGTTCTTTCAATAATGATTTTTGAACTGGGTACGTCTGCTTATTTGTGGGCAATTGTTTTTCTCGAGCCCATCCAAAAACACATTTACGGCTCCATCATGGTTTGGAACTCAACCGCAATCACCATTGTAGTAACACAAATTGTTGTAGCTATTTCTATCTTACTAATGACCTTATATATCCAAAGTAAAAAGCGGAGTTTCATCTAGTTTTAATTTCACGTTGCATAAGTGGTTTTATAATTTACGTAAATAGTCTTGAAGACTATTGGAAAACCAGTAAAGTTGTCTGAAATCCACTGTGGGAAACTTTTGCGGGCAACTTTATTATGAAAAAACTCATTCTCCTTTTGCTCGGCAGCTTGATGTTGATAAGCAACGTTAGCTATGCCGACAGCCAATTCAAACTGCTTGTGCTCGCCATCCCGAATAAATATCACTACGAATATATTCCAGTCGCACGGGAGAGTTTGGAGAAGCTCTCCAAGCTGCATGCCTTTGAGTTCACGTGGACGAATCAACCACAAGTGTTTGAAGGTGATTTAAGCCAGTATGCGGCGGTGGTTTTTCTGAATACGCCAGGCGAAGAATTGAACGAGGCCCAACGTAAAAAATTTGAAGATTACATACGCGCAGGCGGTAATGCAGTCGTGGTACATCGCGCCATTATTACACCGTCTGGAGCGTGGCCTTGGTATGAAAAACTGGTAGGCCGTTCGTTTAAAATTCATCCTATGTTGCAAACGGCAGTGGTCAATACGGTGGATAAAAAATTCCCTGCGAGCTTTGGCTTGCCTGAACACTGGATTTGGAGTGATGAATGGTATGAATTTACCAATCCGCACAATGTAAAAATTAACCCCGTATTAAATGTGGATGAATCCAGTTACGACCCAACCAAAATTTGGCCTGGGCAAGTAGCAACGGGTATGGGCAAAAATCATCCAGTAAGTTGGTATCACCAGCATGAGCAGGGTCGCGTGTTTGTAACAGCTTTGGGGCATAACGTTGAGATGTATAAAGACCCGCAATATCTATCGCATTTGCTTGGCGGTATTTATTGGGCTGCAACGGGTAAGGGAACTCAGCAATAATAAAAAATGAACCAATAAAATTAAGATACAGGCTCTTTAGAGCGCGCTAGACTAGAGCTATTATGTCTGGAACGGCGTTGCTCCTAAGGTAGCTTTATATGTTTGATCTCACTCATGTTCCCCCCGCTTTACATCTCTCTGCCCAGCGTTATTGGGTGCAATTTGAAGAGAACCGAATCAAGCAGGGGTTGCCTGCGCTCGAAGCCGTGTTATCTGATCATATTGATTCTGCATCATTTAATGTGCAGCTAACCCGCTCGTTTGCTGCCAGTGAATTTATTGGTAAAACCTGTGCAATCCATCCTGCATTTCTCATTGAGCTGGTTCAATCGGGTTCGCTTTTTGAGGCTATGGGCGATACAGCATTGCTGCCATTTGAAGAAGCGATTAACGCCTGTAATAGTGAGACTGAATTAGACAAAACCCTGCGCCAATTTCGCAACAAAGCCATGATTCGCATTATTTGGCGCGATCTAAATCGCAGCGCAAATATGCAAACTATCACGGCAGAATTATCACGCTTTGCGGATGCGGCTATTCAATTCACCGCAAATTATCACTATCGCCAATTAGAAAAAATGTATGGCGCACCTATCGGTAATGAATCAGGTGTTGCGCAGCCGCTATTGGTTTTGGGTATGGGGAAATTGGGCGCACGCGAGCTTAATGTTTCATCCGATATTGATTTAATTTTTACTTATCCTGAGTCTGGTTCAACCAATCACGAATCACGCGTGTTAAGTAACCAAGAGTTTTTTACCAAACTAGGTCAAAAATTAATTAATAGTTTGGATAAAGTTACCGCCGACGGTTTTGTGTTTCGGGTAGATATGCGTTTGCGCCCACACGGTCAGAGCGGTGCTTTGGTGCTGAACTTTGCAGGCATGGAAGATTATTACCAAACCCAGGGCCGCGATTGGGAGCGGTACGCCATGATTAAAGCGCGCACGGTTGCTGCGGCGCAGGGTAGTGGAAAACAAGGCACTGCCAACATTGATGATTACATTAAAAGTGAACGCAAATATTTACGCACTATGTTGCGGCCATTTACCTATCGCCAATATATTGATTTCAGTGCAATAGAATCGCTGCGTGAAATGAAAGGCTTAATCGCTCGCCAGGTTCAACGCAAAGGTATGAATCTGGATGTGAAGTTGGGTGAGGGCGGCATTCGCGAAGTGGAATTTGTTGTGCAAGTATTTCAATTAATTCGCGGCGGGCGCGATGCACGCTTGCGTCAGCGCCAAGTGTTAAAACTCTTGCCTATATTGGAAGAAGAAAATTATTTACCGGCGGGTGCGGGCAGTGCACTTGCTGAAGCTTATGAGTTTTTGCGCAACACTGAGCACGCAATTCAAGGTTATCAAGATCGCCAAACCCAAGCGCTACCCACCGATGAGTTAGGTCAATTACGTTTAGCCTGGGCCATGGGTTTTGAACATTGGGCTGCGTTTTCTGCAGTACTTAATAATTATCGCCAGCGCGTTAATCACGAATTTAAAGCGGTGATTGCTGATCCAGAAAATAAAGAGCAGGTGGATGCAACTGCGCTTGATGTTTGGCAAGGTATATGGGAAGCCAGTATTCATTCGGGCGTGATAAGCGCGGATGACGCCAAGATTTTATTGCGGGGGCAGCAACTCGATAGCCCAGAAGAATTATTAAAATTGTTGCACGAGCTGAGAGGGAATCGCTCAGTCATAAATATGCAAGCGAGCAGCCGCAGCCGGTTGGATGATTTTTTGCCGCGCTTACTTATGATGATTTGTGAACACGCCGAGCAAGGCGAGTTGATGATTTCTTTTGCAGAAACGTTTAAACGCATTGTGCCGCTGATTGAATCTATCGCGCGCCGTAGCGCCTATTTAGTGCTGTTAGTCGAAAACCCTATCGCATTGCATCAGTTAGTAAAACTTTGTGCCGCCAGCCCCATGATTGCGGAGCAGCTTGCAAAGTACCCTGCGCTGTTGGATGAATTACTCACGCCCGTAAATCTGTATTTCTCGCCCGATGATGATCACGAGCGTATTAAAACAAACTTGCGCGATGATTTGCGCCGCGAAGTATTGCGGCTGGAATGGGAAGATTTGGAAGGCCATATGGAGGTGTTGCGTTACTTCCGTGCTGCACACGGATTGCGCGTGGCAGCAGGCGAGGTGAGTGGGACTTTGCCCTTGATGAAAGTCAGCGATTACCTCACCTTTATTGCAGAAGCGATTTTAGATCACGTGCTCCAATTGGCGTGGGAGCATTTAGTGGCGCGCCACGGCAGGCCACAACGCCTTGATGGCAGTGTGGATACTTCACCCGATTTTATTGTTGTGGGTTACGGCAAGTTTGGTGGCATAGAACTGGGGCATGGCTCGGATTTGGATTTAGTGTTTATCCATAATGCCGATACCAGCCTGTCCACCGAAGGGCTGGCCGATGGCAAAGGCGCTATCGATAATTTGACGTTTTATGCGCGTTTAGGTCAGCGCATTATCTTTATCCTCACTACCCAAACGGCTGCTGGTAAGTTGTATGAAGTGGATATGCGCCTACGCCCCTCTGGCAACTCTGGCATGTTGGTATCCACGCTTTCTGCGTTTGAGCGCTACCAGCAAAAAGAGGCGTGGACATGGGAACATCAGGCTTTGGTGCGCGCACGGGTAGTGTCGGGTTCAACAGAGCTTGCGCAAAAGTTTGATCAAGTGCGACTCGCTATTTTGCACCAACAAAGGGATTTAGCTAAGTTGCGGCAGGATGTCAGCGAGATGCGCCATAAAATGCGCGATCAATTGGGCAGCGAAGCCAAATCCAAGCGTGAAAATACTGCATTATTTAATTTGAAACAGGATGCCGGTGGTATCGTGGATATTGAATTTATGGTTCAATACGCGGCCTTGGCTTGGGCCTATCAAGCGCCCAAGATCGTCCAATACACGGATAACATTCGCATACTTGGATCATTGGAAGAGGCCGGCTTACTCGATGCCACTTCCGTCGCCCAACTGATCGCCGCTTACAAAGCCTATCGATCCATCGGGCACCGCCTTGCGCTGCAACATCAAGAGGCGGTTCTGGCTGGTGAAAATCTTTTCGAGGTCGAGCGGGAACAGGTCAGTCACATCTGGCACCAGCTTATTGATATCGATAAAGCATCCTAAACCGGCAAGCAGCATAAATTTCGAGCTGTGGCGCCTATCTTAAATTTGGGCGCGGCAGCTATATCGACAACAGTTTTGATTTTTAGGAGTTGGCTATGTCTTTTGCCGATCGTGATGGCGTAATTTGGTTAGATGGTGAGTTAATTCAGTGGCGCGATGCCAAAGTTCACGTGTTAACCCACACCTTGCATTATGGTATGGGCGTATTTGAAGGTGTGCGTGCGTATAACAGTCCATCCTTGGGCACCAGTATTTTCCGTTTACAAGAACACACTGACCGCTTGTTTCGCTCTGCGCATATCATGCGTATGAAGTTGCCTTTCGATAAAGAAACGATCAATAACGCTCAAAAACAAGTGGTACGTGAAAACGGCCTGACTGAAGCTTACTTGCGCCCGATGGCGTTTTACGGTTCAGAAGGTATGGGTTTGCGTGCGGATAACTTGAAAGCACACATTATGGTTGCGGCGTGGAACTGGCCTTCGTATATGTCGCCAGAAGCGCGTGATATAGGTATCAAGGTTCGTACCTCAAGCTACACTCGCCACCACGTAAATATTTCTATGTGTAAAGCGAAAGCTAACGGCCACTACATCAATTCTTTGTTAGCGTTGCAAGAAGCGCTGGATTGCGGCTGCGAAGAAGCTTTGTTGCTGGACGCTGAAGGCTATGTTGCCGAAGGCAGTGGCGAGAACTTCTTCCTGGTGCGCGATGGCATTATTTACACACCTGAGTTGACCTCCTGCCTGGATGGCATCACCCGGAACACGATTTTCCAATTGGCAGCCGATTGCGGTTACACCATTAAAGAAAAACGTTTAACGCGCGATGAAGTGTATATTGCCGACGAAGCCTTCTTCACCGGAACCGCAGCAGAAGTATTGCCCATTCGTGAATTGGATGGTCGCCAAATTGGCGAAGGTCGTCGCGGGCCAGTAACAACACGATTACAGGATTTATACTTCAGGGCCGTACGCGGCGAACTGGCTGGCCACACACAATGGCTGTCGCCAGTTACTAAGTAATCCGTTACATAAAAGGGGCTTCGGCTCCTTTTTTGTTTAGTAGGGTATTGTCTTTTAGATGGTGCATTGTTGTGATGGTGTATCGTTTTTTTGATAGCCTGTGTGCTTGGATGCAGCGAAATATGCAAAGCGAGTGCTGTTTGATGATTGTGGTGGATTGTTCATCGCATGGGGAAGCGGATTTATGACCTCTAGAAAATTTGCATTCGCAAATATTCCGGTTTTATTCATTTCGATTTTTGTATTTTTATTCGGTGCATTGGCGCTTGTAGCGCCCAGCGGCTACTCCTATAGCCCCGTATTCCTATTGTTGTTTTCGCTTGGGTATCTTTTTGTTCGTCCTTACCCGCACGTAATCGCTGCAGATAAATATTTGATGGCTGCTTTGCTTGCGTATTTTTTAGTTAATGTAGGGATTAGTATTGCGCATCATTTGCCTTCAAGAAGCTATGACAATGCGTCACGTTTTCTGCTCGCTATCCCGGTGTTATTGTTGTTGCTTCGCTTCCCAATAAAGCCTGTGTTCCTATGGGGCGGCGTTGCGTTTGGTGCTTTGGGTGCAGGGTGTGTAGCGATAATAGATGTGTATGTACAGGGCGAGTTGCGTGCGGGTGGGCATAATAACCCCATTCAGTTTGGCGATATTGCAATGCTGTTTTCATGTTTATTAATAGCGGGCTTTTCATGGGCGCAACAGCATTCGCGCAGCATGATATTGATTTTTATGTTCTGTATTTTAAGCGGTTTTGTTGCATCGCTATTGTCAGGCGCCCGCGGTGGCTGGCTGGCGTTACCGTTTTCGTTGGGCTTATTTTACATCGCCAATAATTTGCATAAAAACTCACAGAAAACCGCCATTTTTATAGTTGTCGTTTTATGTGTATTTGGGCTTAGCTACTACTTTTTTTCGCAAGACTTGTTGCAGTTGCGAGTTAAAGAAGCGGTTTCTGATCTTCAGCAATTTTTTCAAGACGATAATATAAGCACCTCACTCGGTGCTCGCATCGCTCTCTGGCAGGCGAGTTTAACCCTAATTGCTGAGCAGCCATTATTGGGGTGGGGCAGTGTGGCTCATTATGTGGCATTGACTGGCGATAATGCCGACATTTTTCAGCGCTACAATCATTTTCATAATGATATGTTGGATGCGCTCGTCAAGCGCGGCGTGTTAGGCGGTGCCGCACTTTTAATGATTTATGTGATTCCTGCGGTGTTGTTTTATCGTCAACTAAAACAGTGCTCACCCGTGCAGAAGCCTCTCGCATACGCTGGTTTAATGTTGGTGATTGCAACGTTTTTATTTGGTTTAACGCAATCATTTTTTAGCCATTTAAGTGGTGCAATGGTCTACGTTTTCATGTTGGTAATATTGTGGGCGCAAGTGCGCGCGCCCAATGTGAATACTAACGCTTGTAATTGATGTGCAGACTAAAAACAAAAAGTTACAGAAAATTTTAAGTGATGGGGGAATAATTCACACTATTCCCCCAATAGAGGTTAGTGGCAATGCCCAGTATATCGGCAGTATTAATTGTAAAAAATGAAGCTCAAAAATTGCCGGATTGCCTAACGTCTTTAGCATGGGTCGATGAAATCGTGGTATTGGATTCTGGCAGCAGTGATGATACCTGCAAGATTGCCGCAGAGTTTTCTGCCAAAGTATTTGTACGCACCGATTGGCAAGGCTTTGGTGTACAGCGTGAGCGCGCTGCGGGGTTGGCAACCGGCGATTGGATTTTTATGATTGATGCAGATGAGCGCGTCACACCAGAGCTGCAATCCAGTATCTTGGCAGCAGTGCAAGAACCTGCAGCCATTTGGTCTGTTAATCGTTTATGTTGGTGCTTCGGGCGTTTTATTAAATATTCTGGGATGCACCCAGATTGGGTGCCGCGTTTGTATCCGCGTAAGCAAGCACTTTATGATGCCACGCGAGTTCACGAGCGCTTGGTGAATACTCAGCATTTGCTTGAGCGAAAACTATCCGGGCATTTGTTGCATTATGTGTATGACTCTATCCGTCATCAGCAGCAAAAAGCTGCGCACTATGCAGAAGAGTGGGCGTTGCAGCGTTTCAATGCAGGAAAAAAAGCCTCGCTCACAGGCGCTAGCTTGCATGCGTTAGCATGTTTTGTTCGAATGTATATTTTTCGGCTGGGTTTTTTAGATGGCAAAGCAGGTTTTTTACTGGCGCTGTTGTTGTCGCAATCGACTTTTATTAAATATGCTGAACTTTGGCATATGTATATAGATCAAGATAATCTCCGCTAAAATACGCGGTAAATTTTTAAGGTAACTTATGTCGCATCCGCAAGTTAAGCCTACAGCCAAGGATACATCACTCAGTATTTACTGGCGGTTATTAACCTATTTGAAACCCTATAAGGCAACCTTTGCGTTGGGTGTGCTTGGATTTGCAATCTATACAGCATCTAATTATTGGTTTTTAGATGTTCTTAAAAATCTTTTAACGGCGATGCAGAATAATAATGCCGCCGATCGCTATTTAATTCCGCTCTCTATCATCGGCGCTACCCTTGTGCGCAGCATAGGCGGGTTTATGGGCAGTTATTATTTGGCAAAAGTCGCCAATAATGTTGTGCATACCTTACGCGTAGTTGTGTTCAAACATATGACAACACTCCCCACTCCTCTTGTTGATGAGCGCAATTCCGGTCATCTCATTTCTATTATTACTTACAACATTAATGGCGTTGCCGCCGCTGCCACCGATGCGTTAAAAATTTCGCTGCGTGAAGGCGCAATGGTTATTGGTATGTTCGGGTATTTGTTGTATCAGGATTGGAAATTAACACTGGTATTTTTGGCAGTGGCACCAGCTATTGGTTGGTTGGTAAGTACCGTGGGTAAGCGTTTGCGCCGCTTGAGCAATAACGTGCAAACAACGGTGGGTGATATAACGCAAGTTTCCGGTGAAATGGTTAATGGCCATAGAGTTATGCGTAGCTTTGGGGGTGAGCCCTATGAGCACCAGCGCTTTGAAGTGGTGAGCAAGAAAAACTATTCGCAGAATATGAAAATTGTGATGACCTCTGCCGCGAATGCACCAGTGATTCAATTGTTGGTGGCGTTTGCAATGGCTTTGCTTATTTTTGTGGCTATGAATGTCACTAAAATGCGTGACCCAGCCGAATTTGTGGCTTACATAACTGCGGTAGCATTAATTATTCAGCCCTTGCGCCGTTTGGGTGAAGTGGCCCCTATTATTTTAAGGGGCGTTGCAGCGGCAGATAGTGTTTTTCAATTGCTTGATGAGCCGCCGGAAACAGATGAAGGTACTTTAGTCGTTGCACGTGCGGCAGGTGCGGTGACCTTGGATAATGTCAGTTTTACCTATGCGGAAGCGGAGTCTTTAGCGCTCGATAATATTTCGTTGGCTGTGCAGCCGGGTGAAGTTGTTGCTTTTGTTGGACGGTCTGGAAGTGGTAAATCCACGTTAATGAATTTGATTCCGCGGTTCTATCAACCGTCAAGTGGCACTATAGCAATAGATTCCATTCCTATTACTGATTACAAGCTCGCTAACCTGCGCGAACAAATTTCTTTCGTGAATCAGCAAGTTACATTATTTGAAGGTACAGTTGCTGACAACATTGCCTATGGTCGCGTGCATAAAGTGACGCGGGAAGAGATTAAACGCGCTGCCGATTTGGCTTATGCCACAGAGTTTATTGAGCAATTGCCGCAAGGGTTTGATACCCAAATTGGGGAAAGTGGTATGCGCCTGTCTGGAGGTCAACGCCAGCGTTTAGCCATTGCGCGTGCGATTTTAAAAGACGCGCCTATTTTAATTTTGGATGAAGCAACGTCGGCGCTGGATAACGAATCTGAGCGCTACATCCAAGCCGCTATGGAGCAAGTAATGAAGGGGCGTACGACCTTTATTATCGCGCATCGGCTCTCTACCATCGAGCACGCAGATCGTATCGTGGTATTGGAACAAGGCAAAATAATCGAGCAGGGCAAACACAAAGATTTACTTGGGCGCAACGGTGCTTACGCTAAGTTGTACGCTGCACAGTTTCACGATGACACTGGTTCTGTCGATTAATCATTTTAATAGGAATTTCTGATTATGCGTTTAAATATGCCCGAGTTTGAATCGTCACACGTGCTTATTATTGGCGATGTGATGTTGGACCGTTACTGGCATGGCGCCACCCATCGTGTTTCTCCTGAGGCTCCAGTTCCTGTTGTGAATGTGTCTCAAGAAGAGGAGCGCCCCGGTGGTGCCGGTAACGTAGCCCTGAATATTTCTGCATTGGGCGCACAAGTGTCTCTAATTGGTGTGGTTGGCAATGATGCAGCATCATTATTATTGAAGCAGCGTTTACACGCCGCTGGTATTTTTGCCGACTTCCAGGTTTCGGAGACCAAGCCAACCATTACCAAGTTACGGGTAATGAGCCGCCATCAACAGTTATTGCGGATGGATTTTGAAGAAACTTTCGGTGTTGAAGATAGCGATACTTTTGAAGAAAAAATTACCCCGGTTTTACCTCATGCAGATATTTTGGTGTTATCTGATTATGCGAAGGGTACATTGCAAGATTGCCAAGCCTTGATCAAACATGCAAAAGCGGCAGGCATTCCTGTGTTAGTAGATCCTAAAGGTGGAGATTTTGCGCGCTATCAAGGTGCGAGCCTGTTAACTCCCAATATCGCTGAATTTGAAGCTGTAGTGGGGCGATGTGAGAGTGAACAGGAAGTTGTTAGAAAGGGTCTACAATTAATTGCCAAGTACAATATAGATGCGCTTTTAGTGACTCGTGGTGAAATGGGTATGACCCTCTTACGTCCCCTTCAAGCCGCCATTCATTTACCAGCGCGCGCGCGCGAAGTTTATGACGTGACGGGTGCTGGAGACACTGTTATCGCTGTCTTAGCGGCTGTATTAGCCTCTGGTCAATCATTGCAAGAAGCTATTACTTTAGCCAATCTCGCTGCCGGCATTGTGGTTGGTAAATTAGGTGCAGCTACTATCAGCGCATCGGAGTTGCGCCGTGCTATTCACATTGAATGCGGTGCTGAGCGCGGCATAGTCACTGAAGAACAACTGTTGCTTGCGATTGAGGGCGCGCGCGCAAATGGCGAGCGTATTGTATTTACTAATGGCTGCTTTGACATTATTCATGCCGGTCATGTGGGTTACTTAAATGAGGCGCGTAAACAAGGCGATAGACTCATTGTGGCACTAAATAGTGATGCCTCTGTGCGTCGTTTAAAAGGCCAAGGCCGCCCCATTAACCCCGTGGATAGACGCATGGCCGTGCTAGCGGGTTTAGAGTCTGTGGATTGGGTGGTGAGCTTTGACGATGACACGCCAGAACGTTTATTGCGCCGTGTAAAGCCCGATGTACTGGTAAAAGGCGGTGATTATCGTGCCGATCAAATTGTGGGCGGTGCGATTGTTAAAGATCACGGCGGCAATGTAAAAGTACTGCGCTTTATTGAAAGCTGCTCAACCACTTCTATAGTCAATCGCATTCGAGAACAGTAGCTGTTCATTCAATATCGTAGAAAAGGCCTTGCTGCTATTTAAGCGCAAGGCCTTTTTGTTGCATGTTTTTCTGGTTTACTTTGTTGGTTTCGGTGGGAATTGCTGTAATAACTTACGCAGGCTTGCATTAAGTTTCGCTTGATTCTGCAACGTAAAATCACTTAGCGGAATATTCTCTGCACTACCGCGCCAAAGTATTTGCTGGGTCGCTTGCGCGGTGACATCGACAATAATGACTGCTGCTATCTTGGGATCATTCCCTAGGAGTTTATTGGTCCCCAAGCCCAAGCCACCATGATTACCAATAGGTAAGCCAATAGAGATGCCAAGACCAGTAGAGCTTGGTGCGGCAGTTTGTTTAATGATACTTAAATCTAATACTACATCTGATAAACCCGATACCAACTCAAAGCCTTGCTGAGTCAGCTGTTGCTCAACCGCACGCTGAATGGCTACCTGGTCGATACTGACAACATCCGATGAGAAGTTATGCCAGCTAAAGGTTTTGTAAGGGCTAAAATCGGTATCGGGTTTGTAGTCTTGAGTGACCTTGCTCGTGGTGGCGCAGCCGGTTAGGCATAGGGCAAATATAAGCGCTATTGTATGTACAAAGAGTTTAGTCATGGTAAATCCCCTATTCAAAAGTCAGATTACTGGTAACGCGACAATCATAATCGTATTCGTTGGGCTTGCCCATCTATGTTGGTTGAGGTTAGGGCTTGGTGCACAATAATTGCCGTTTAGGTTGCACGTAGCTAGTATGGGCGCATTTTTTTCCTGCAGTAATATTTTGGAATATATATGGAAGCAATTTTACACGCTATTTTACTCGGTATTGTTGAAGGCTTTACCGAGTTTTTACCCATCTCCAGCACTGGGCATTTAATTGTCGTTGGCGACTTAATTGGCTTTCATAATGATGGCCGCGTATTTGAAATTGCTATTCAGCTAGGTGCGATTTTGGCGGTAGTGGTTGAATACCGTCGCAAGTTTACGGATGTGGCTCTTGGTATGTTTAAGGAAGAAAAATCACAGCGGTTTATTCTCAATTTGTTTATCGCATTTTTGCCTGCTGCCGTGATGGGTTTGTTGTTTATCTCCATCATTAAAACCTATTTATTCAATGCCATAAGCGTGGCCACTATGCTAATCGTGGGTGGCATTATTATTCTGTGGGCCGAGCGCCGTAAACATCAGGTGCGGGTGACGAATGTGGATGACATCACATGGAAGGATGCACTGAAAATAGGTCTATTTCAGGTCGTATCTATGGTGCCAGGCACCTCGCGCTCAGGCGCCACCATTATTGGCGGATTGTTTATAGGGCTGGATCGTAAAGTTGCAGCGGAATTTTCTTTTTTTCTCGCTGTGCCCACTATGTTTGCAGCTACTTTTTACGATGTTTACAAGCACCGCGATTTATTGCATGCGAGTGATTTCCCAATGTTTGCGGCGGGCTTTATCACTGCATTTTTTAGCGCATGGCTGGCGGTAAGAACCTTGGTGCGCTTTGTGGCAAATCACACCTATGAGGTATTTGCGTGGTACCGCATTGCGTTTGGCTTGGTGATTTTGATAACAGCCTACACTGGCGTGCTGACTTGGAGTCATTAATGTAGAAAGTTGATTAAAGCAGTCGAAGGATCAAGAAAAATCCTTTCGACTGCTTCGCGCTCAGGATGAGTGGTAATCGTTCTAATTAATAAATTTTACTACGCTGGTATCTTTCTCCCGCGTTTTACCGGCATGAATTAATGCATCTACATATTCCTGCCACAGCTTTTCTTGCGTAGTACCAAGCTCGTATAAATAACTCCAGGTGTAAATTCCTGAGTCATGACCATCATCAAAAAATAGTTTAAGCGCGTAATTACCCGCGCGTTCAATTTTGCTGATTCCCACATCTTTCTTGCCAAACTGTAACACGGCTTGATTCGGGCCATGCCCCATGACTTCTGCACTAGGCGAATGTACGCGTAAGAATTCAGCGCTTAATAGAAATCGCTCAACACCAAAATGCAATTCCAGCTGTTGGGATTGTTTATGTAACTGAATCTTGTTTGGCGTTTTTTGCATTAAAAATAAACCTTTGTGCATAACGATAATTTTTATAAGCAAGCATCGATTTATAGTTCGAAACCCTAAAGGCATGGATGCCGACAGGCTACAAGGAAGTATTTATGCGTTTTCGAATTATAAGTCGGTGCTTGCAATGCGATAAATGATGTAAGAACTGTTTTACAAAATATACCGACTCAAATCTTCATTTTTCGCCAGCTCACCCAAATGTGCTTCTACATAAGCTGCGTCTATTTCGATGAGTGTATTATCGGTGCCGGCATCAAACGAAACATCTTCTAGCAGGCGCTCCAGAATAGTATGCAAGCGGCGCGCGCCTATATTCTCGGTGCGCTCATTTACTTCATAGGCGGTTTCGGCAATACGGCGAATGCCGTCTTTGGTGAAGGTTATGGTTACGCCTTCCGTGTTTAACAGTGCAATTTGCTGCTCGGTGAGCGAAGCCGTAGGCTCGGTGAGAATGCGTTCAAAATCATCCGGTGTTAAGGCTTGCAGCTCTACGCGAATGGGTAAACGGCCTTGCAGTTCAGGAATTAAATCGGACGGTTTACTTAAGTGAAACGCGCCAGAGGTGATAAATAAAATATGATCGGTTTTAATCATGCCGTGTTTAGTGGAAACTGTGCAGCCTTCAATCAAAGGCAGCAAATCGCGCTGCACACCTTCGCGTGAAACATCCGCTCCGCTGACATTGCCGCGGCGTGCAACTTTATCTATTTCATCAATAAACACAATACCATTCTGTTCAACCGCCGCTAGAGCACCTGCCTTAATGTCTTCCTCACTTACCAGTTTTCCCGCTTCTTCATCTTGTAATTGCTTGAAGGCTTTTTTAACGGTGAGCTTGGCTTTCTTAGTTTTGTCGCGCCCTAGCGATGAAAACATACTCTGCAATTGATTGGTCATGTCTTCCATGCCGGGTGGCGCCATAATTTCTACGCCAACGCTGGTTGCCGCCACATCAATTTCAATTTCTTTATCGTCCAACTCGCCTTCGCGCAATTTCTTACGAAAGATTTGGCGGGTTGCAGAGTCGTGTTTACTTTCTTCATTCGCAATATCACGTGCAGCTGGCAATAGTGCATCTAAAATGCGCTCTTCAGCGGCTTCTGCGGCACGAAACTCAACGCCTTTAACTGCTTGTTCTCGGCGCAGTTTTATGGCTACGTCAACGAGATCTCGAATAATGGATTCTACATCTCGGCCCACGTAACCAACTTCGGTAAATTTGGTTGCTTCTACTTTAATAAAAGGTGCGTTAGCGAGTTTTGCTAAACGACGCGCAATTTCCGTTTTACCCACGCCCGTTGGCCCAATCATTAAAATATTTTTGGGTGTAATTTCGCCGCGCATTTCTTCGGGCACTTGCATGCGGCGCCAACGATTGCGCAAAGCAATAGCGACCGCTCGTTTTGCGTCTTGTTGGCCAACAATGTGTTTATCTAATTCATGCACGATTTCGCGCGGAGTCATGGAGGACATAAAAAACTCTTAAAAAGTGATTAGCTGTATTGCTTAATGCGATCAGCAGCTGACATTAATTTCTTTGGGAACCGTCATCTCTGCTGCGCGAAGATAACCGCTCTCTATTGATTAGTAATCCAACACTTCAATCGTGTGACTGTGATTGGTAAACACACAAATATCGCCTGCGATTTTCAACCCTTTTTCAACGATTGAGCGCGCATCTAACTCAGTATTTTCTAGCAGGGCACGCGCTGCGGCTTGCGCATAATTGCCGCCGGAGCCAATCGCAATTAAATCGTCTTCAGGCTGAATTACATCACCGTTGCCGGTAATAATTAGAGAGGCTTCTTTATCGGCAACGGCGAGCAGCGCTTCCAGTCGTCGCAGGCTGCGATCTGTGCGCCAGTCTTTGGCGAGTTCAACGGCGGCGCGGGTGAGCTGACCATTGTGGGCTTCCAGCTTGGCTTCAAAACGTTCAAACAGCGTAAATGCATCGGCAGTGCCGCCCGCAAAACCGGCGATAACCTGATTTTTGTAAAGGCGACGCACTTTGCGCGCATTGCCTTTCATAACGGTATTGCCGAGCGAAACTTGACCATCGCCACCAATAACCACTTGGCCGTCGCGGCGAACACAAAGAATAGTAGTCACAAAAAATCCTTACAGAATGGGCTGACTTGAACTGCTAAACGTGGGGGCATTGCGGGAGATTTCAAGCAGAGATAAAGGCTAACAGCGGGAAAGAGTAAACACTGCTATTTGCAGTGCTCACCCTGAGTGCGAACTAGAGCTTATTAAACGAGCGTATATAGAAGGTGCGATGACTACTTCTTCGCGTTTCTTGCGCGCTTTAACACCAATGCTGTGTACTGATTATTGACTAGCGATGACCGTGCAGTTGCCAATTTTTCTTGCGAATCAAACGGGCCGACGACCACGCGGTGCCATATCTCACCTTTGTGGATTTCTACCGATTCGATGTGGGCATCCAGGTTGAGCAGAATTAATTGTGCACGAAGTTTGTCTGCTTCGGGTTTATTGGGGAAAGAACCCACTTGCAGAATATATTCAATATTACTGGCAGAGCTTGCGGCTGTTTTTTCATCGCCAATGGTTTCGGTTGCGGGCACAATTTGTTCGCTTTCTTGCAAGAGTTTATAAAAATCAAAGCGAGGTTTAGGCGTTTTAGATTCACTTTCTTGTGGTTCAGTTGTCTCTATTGGAGCTGGTGCAGGTTTTGGCTTGTGGAACGTAAACACCAGAGTCATCACAAAAGCGCCAAAAATTGCGCCCATCACAAACCATAACCATGCAGGCGCGGGCTTACGTTTGGCGCTAGAAATTCTGCGAGTTGGGGCGGCATTACGTTTGGCGAAATCTCTGCTCATGTGAATCAGCGTCTTTAAATAATCAGCGGTAAAACGGGTTTGCTGCTCGGTGGCAGTAAACGAAAGGTTGCGCGATTGTAATGGTAATAGGCGGATGAGTCACTCATCGCGAATGGATTAGGCATGCGGATGACTTAAAGCGAACCAAGAGCTTGTATCAAGGTGTTGTTATAAACGTCAAAATTGTGGATATCACCATGATTTGCACCGTCAACTTCTACCAAGCGTGCATTGGGGTTGAGCTTCACCAGACGTTTGCTGTGTTCGCTAGCAATAAGGTGGTCGTTAGTGCCGTGCAACAGCAGAATTTTGGTGTTGAGCTGCGGCAACAGCTGATCCGTGTTTAAGGGGTAACGTAAAATAAAACTGGGCACCCATGGGTAATATTCCTGTGCGATGGCTGTCATGCTGGTGTAAGGCGAAACCAATACCACTAAATCTGCAGGTATTTGAGTTGCCAGTTTTGTGGCCAAGCCTGTGCCGAGCGACCGGCCATACAACACTTTTTTCTTATCTTTGTAGTTGCTGGCGATGAAATTCCATGCCCGCAACACGTCATCGTTAAGCTGCGCTTCGCTTTCAATCTTGCCAGTACTTTTACCAAAACCGCGATAATCTGGCATAAGTACGTCATACCCTGTGGTTAACCAAAATTCTGCATGGGTAAACCACGTTTCCAAATTGCCGGCATTGCCGTGTAAAAAGAGCACTATGCCTTTACTTTTTTCTGCAGGCTGGCGCAGGTAAAGCGCGTGTAATTTGGCACCTTCAACATCAATATAAACTTCAGACGTGTAGGGAAAATTAAATGTGAACTTAGGCGTGGTAGGAGCAGGGTGAAACAATAATTTTTCCTGCATGCTCCAAATGGCCGCAATTGCTACTCCCCACAGTACAACCGCAATAATCACCAATTTAACAAGCCGACGTTTCCAGCGCTGTAGAACGCTTGGTGGAGGCGAATAAATAGGAATCATCGTTTCAGTAATGGGTTGATGCATAAGTCGCAACTGTCCTGGCAAATAGTGCAATTAATACGGATTAAAACCTATTTTGGATGCCAATGAATCAGCTTTTGTCACAGTTTTGGGGGTTGTCATGAATCAATCCAGTACTCTACTTATTAAGTTTAGAGCGGCTCATTTGCCTAAAAATCGGGCGTAAACGCGAATGCAGGCTTAAGTTCAAGTGCCTATGGCCGACATAAAATAGAACGAACGGAAAATAAGGTTTTTTGAATGGACATTATTCATCTTAATCACGCACAAATTCTCTCTGGCGTACTGCATAAAAAGCCCGAGGATATTAATGTTGTGGCGCCAACTACTAGCGAAAGTGCTAGCTCGCATAACGCAACTTCACCGTCCACCATCGTTACGCTCAGTGATGACGCTATGTACCTCCAAGTGATGGAGATGTATAAATCTGCCCCCCAAACTACTTACATTGAAAAAAGCGATGCTGAATACGCGGCCATGTCATACGAGCAGCTGATTGATGAACGCAATGGGGAAATGACTGGCCCGCGCCAACCGGGTGACAACACGCTTAAGATCATGCATTTTTATGGCAAGGCGGATATTGCCGCGGCGGCAAAGTTACGTGAGCAAGAACTGGAAAATGCGGCAAGCAGCAGAAACTTACAAGCGGCGCTGGAAGGGTTCACGGCGGCGGTTGCACAGAAATATCCCACATTAAAAGCTGGTTTTGATATTGGCTTTGAAAATGGTAAAGCGATTGTAGTGAGTAATAATCTGGATGAAAAATCTATTGCAAACATCCAATCCATGTTGGATGACAAGGCTAACAGTAAAGCCGTTGGTTTAAAAAATGCCGTTAATGAATTTAATGAAACAGGTTTGAAGATGATCAATATGCTCATCTATGAAGAAAAATACAGGTTTGGCGGAACCAATGAGCAGGGGAAAAAAGTTATTCATCGCGATGATCCACTAACCTTGGCCGAATTCACTAAAAACATAAGCTACACGCAAGCCGTTAGCAGCAATAGTAGTTACGCATGGGCGAAACATGCGGATGTTATAGGTTCAACATCCTACGGTGTTAAGTCTGTATATGAAAAATAACAGCACATATAAAAAGACTTCATTTGATAATTCCCAGCATGGAGTAAGTATCCCTTGAACATCATTACTCTCAGTAGTTTGCAATTTACAAGTTTGTCGGAAAGTCTTTCTGCCAATAAAACGCTATCAACCATTGGCCCGAAGCTTGATGTAACAACGCGTGCAGCTTCGGTTTCAATATACGATATTTATGGGCTGGAAGAGGGCTTTAGTCAAAACCTAAGTAGTGCAGATAAAGTGACTTTGTCTGCTATTGGACGAACGCTCAGTGAAGCTCAATCTCTGGCTGAATCGCAAAGAGAAGTATGGGCGGATCCGTCAAAAATTTTCGAACATAAAGTTGATTTCAATGAAGTATTTAAAGAGGTGCAAAGTGAGGATGGTGGTTTAGTATTCAGGAAATTTAACTCATCATACTTGAGTCAAATTCAGAACGTTCCAGATGCACTAATGTTGTATGAGCAAATCAATAAACCAGATAGCAATGGCATTGTCGTTACATCAGCCAACGACTTGGATGAAATAGTTCTTCAATTACGAAGGATTGCTGCTGGAGATAGATTTAATGCTCTTTTGCGCGTGGAGGGTCAAAGTTCAACTTCAACGTCATCTACTTCGGTTGAGATTAAGCTTTCGCCGGCAGAATCCAGCATCGTTTTTGATAAAAATATTCAGCCACGATTTGCGTCAGATGAAGAAGCGAGCGCAAATATCACAAAACGAATGTCAGAACTCATTACACAGACTGAATATGCAACTGGCAAACGGCGACCTTTTGCATCCGCCGAGGATGAACGGTTAAGTCATTTAAGCACGAAAGAGTTGATGGCGGAAGCTAACAATCTGCCCAGAGTTGACGAGCATGGCCATTTATTATCTTCTGTACAAGGTACTGAACGCGGCGATCGTATTAACGTTGCGGTGGGGAATATTTTGTTTATCAATTACTTTGATCGACAAAAATCAGCCGCTAGCGTTGAAGCTTCACTGGACAGCTTCAAAAAACACATTGAGGAAAAATATAAGATAGATGCAAACAGTTACGATGTGATTTTCAAAGACGGAAAACCTACGGTCGTGGCTAAAATTTCAAGTGAATCCACTGCGGCAAATTCGGTTGAATTAGAAAAGATACAAAGTGCTTTGGATGATACTAAAGGTTCAGCGTCGGCACGAAATTTACAGAAGGATATCAAAGAGTACAACAAGCTTTCATTTGAGTTTATTGATAACGAGTTAACTCAGCATATCTATGGCGCAGAAAAAAATCCCTACATTGAAAAAAATATTTCCAGTGATTGGTTACTGGATGGAACCAATTATTCCACGGTTACGAAAGGTGATGGACTCGGCCAAAAATACCTTGAGATAATGGCGAATGCGCGCGAAAAATATCACGCTGCGCTGAAGGATGGAACGCATTTGTCTAATTACGATATTGACCCGGGGTTGTTGGAGTTAACACGGTTACGTGAATCAATTAATACTAAGGTGTAATTCTGGCAGTGAGCGTTTTAGCTCACTGCTTTCTTCTTACCCCATCTCCGATGGATCAACATCTACCGCCCAGCGCACGCGTTTGCTCAACGCATTTGCTTCTAATTTTTCTACCAATTGCGTTAACAAATGTTGCAATGGTTTGCGTTGAGCGCTGTTGAATTGCAGTTGAAAACGGAAGCGGTCGCCGCGTCGTTCAATCATTGATGGTAGCGGACCGAGATAATTTAATTGTGGGCTTGAAGGGAAAATGGCTTCTGCTTCATGACGCGCTAGCTTCAAAAAATCCAACGCAATTTCGGGGTGTTTGGTTTCTGCTCGCAAGAGCGCTAAATAACGATAAGGCGGTAATTGGGTGATGTGGCGTTCTTGCAAAATCAAATTGGCAAATGCTTGGTAGCCTTTGAAGAATAAAGTTTGCACTAGCGGGTGATCGGTATGGTGGCTTTGTAAAATTACTCGCCCTGGTTTTTCGGCGCGGCCAGCGCGACCAGACACCTGTAAAAGAAGTTGCCCCATACGTTCGGGGCCGCGAAAATCTGTGCTGAAAAGGCCTGCGTCGGCATCAATAATCACTACCAAAGTTACATCTGCAAAGTGGTGGCCTTTGGCGAGCATTTGAGTGCCGATTAAAATGCAGGGCTCGCCTTGGTGAACTTCGTTGAGAATTTTATCCATAGCGTTTTTATTGCGCGTGGAGTCGCGGTCAACGCGGATAATTGGTGTCTGCGGAAACCAGTCGCGCAATGCAATTTCGCTGCGTTCAGTGCCTTGCCCAAGTGGTTGCAATTTGCTGCTTTTACAGCTTGGGCAATTGCGCGGTAAAGCACGTTGGTGGCCGCAATGATGGCAGTGTAAATGACGCGGAGTTTGGTGCACGGTCATGCGCACATCGCAATGTGGGCAATTGGCTAGCCAGCCGCAATCGTGACATTCCAGTGTGGGCGCGTAACCACGGCGGTTGAGAAATACCAACACTTGGTTACCCGCCGCTATCTCGTTGCCAATCGCTGTTTTGGTTTCCAGCGCAAAGCCTTCCGTTAGCGTTTGGCCGCGAATATCCAATAATTGAATTTCTGGCGGCTTGGCGTTGCCTGCGCGAGCATGCAAATGCAAATGTTGATAGCGACCTTGTTGAGCGTTGTTAAGTGTTTCCAACGATGCTGTCGCCGAGCCAAGTACCAAGGGAATCTGCAAACGATTTGCGCGCACTACGGCTAGATCCCGGGCAGAGTATCGGAAACCATCTTGTTGCTTGAAAGAGCCATCGTGCTCTTCATCGATAATAATAATGCCGAGTTTGGGCATGGGGGTGAAAATTGCGGAGCGGGTGCCAATCAGGATTCGCGCTTTACCCGATCTGGATTGTAGCCAGGCGTCCAAACGCTCACGGTCATTTAATCCAGAATGCAAAGCTGCCACTTCCACCGCAAAACGTTTTTGAAAGCGAGCGATAGTCTGCGGCGTAAGGCCAATTTCTGGCACCAGCACTAAAGCTTGCTGACCTTGATCGAGCACTTTAGCAATGGCTTGTAGATAAATTTCGGTTTTGCCGCTGCCCGTTGCACCATCCAAAAGGCTGACTTGAAATTCCCCAAAGCTAATGTGATCGAAGGCGATTTGTTGCTCGTCGCTCAAGGTTAAAGGCGCTTGCCGGAAAATATTGATAGGCGTTTCTGGAGCTACTGCATCGGTCAGCGTTTTCTCGATGATGTTTTTATCTGCCATTGTTTTGATGATGCTGGCCGGAATCTCCAAGGCTGCAATATCGCTGCGGCTGAGCTTTTTGTGTTGTTGCAGTGCATCTAATAAAAGCGCTTGTTTAGGCGCACGCTTAAGTGCGCCAGCGGGTAGACCTTTGCCTTCGGTAGTGAGTTGCCAACAGGTTTCACGCCGCTCCTCGGCAGCTTCGCCTTGGCGTAATAGTACGGGTAGGGCGGTACTTAGCGCTTCGCCTTCGGGGCATTGGTAGTAATCGGCTGCCCACAGAATTAAATCGAGTAAAGCGGAGTCTAGCGCTGGGGTTTGATCCAAAATAGCCAAGGCGGATCGCACTTTTTCTATATTCTGATCGGTATAAGTTTTGGTTTGAACGAGCACACCAATCATTTCTTGATGCCCAAACGGCACGCGCACCAAAACCCCTGCGGATAGCTTGTTAGTGTCCATATCGCTCATATCCGCGGGCGCAAAGTAGTCAAAGCGGCGACGCAAAGGCGTGGGAAGGGCAATTTCTAAAATCGTTTTTGTCATATCAAGCGTGAATAGGTAAAGCAAAACGGTCGCTCAGGATAGCTTATATGCTGCTGAAATGACGTGAGATTTTTAAATGTACAATTTTCGCATTGTTATGTGGTAGAGGGGGGAGCAGGCACAGGTTTGATTGGCTGAGATCTATACAAATATTGGGCTTAAACAGGGTTTTTACTTGCTTTGATCGCGAATTCTGGTAGCATCGCCGCCTCTCTAAAAGAGCCAATTTTATTAACCGATGTGCGGTGCTCGGCTTACGTTCGGGTGGCGGCACAGATTACTTAGGCAAGAAAATCATGAAACCAGAAATTCATCCAAATTACGTTCCCGTAGCTGTTAGCTGCAGCTGTGGCAACAAGTTCGTTACTGCTTCTACCATGGGTAAAAGCGATTTCCACGTAGACGTGTGCAGCGAATGCCACCCGTTCTACACTGGTAAGCAAAAAATCGTTGACACGGGTGGTCGTATCGACAAGTTTACCAAACGCTTTGGCAGCCGTATCGCCGCTAAAAAATAAGCGACTGTTTATAAGTCTGGTGAATTCTCCAGACCTTAAACCAAAAACGCCGAGAGTGAAAACTCTCGGCGTTTTGCTTTTTGGGGTTTAGGAACCTGCTTTTAAAGCACGCCCTCAGGTAAGGTTTCATCGGCGGGAACTTCCTCTGCTATACCCGCTGGAGTTGATCCTTCAGCTGAAATCTCGGTGGGGAATATTTCAAAAATAGCATTGGTGTCGCCCGGTTGAGCAGGTTTGCCGGTCTCCGGGTTGATTCTTACCGTCACAATACCATCAGGTTGGCGAACAACCTGATTGGGCACGCCTTCTAGTGCTGTGCGCATAAAATCGATCCAAATAGGTAAGGCTACGGTGGAACCAAATTCTCTTTTGCCCAGCAATGAGTTTTTATCAATGCCTACCCACACAGTGGTATTGAGTACAGGGTTATAGCCAGAGAACCAGAGATCGCGCGGACCATTCGTTGTACCTGTTTTACCGGCAAGGTCGGTTCGCCCTAAGGATTTGGCTGCTGAGCCGGTGCCTTTTGTGATTACGTCTTTTAAGATGGAATCGATAATGTAGGCAACACGGGCATCAATAATGCGCGGTGCATGTTGTTGCTCAATCATCGTTTCGTCAGTTGGGTTGCCTGCTTCATCTTGCGCGGGCGCTGTGGGCGTATCCGGGCAGGTTTTGCAGACGCGTTTAGGGTTTGCTTCAAATACAACTTCGCCTTTGCCATTCTCAATACGGCTGATGAGGTAAGGGTCGATTTTATAACCGCCATTTGCAAACGCGGCGTAGGCCGTTGCCATTTGCATGGGTGTTAATGCGTGTGCGCCGAGTGCTAGTGCAAGTTCGCGTGGGAATTCCTTTTTGTTAAAGCCAAAACGCTCCAAACTATTGATAACAGTATCAACGCCTAGGCTTTTTAGGATGCGAATGGATACCAGGTTTTTAGAGCGATAGAGTGCCCTGCGAAAACTAATAGGGCCATCAAATTCCCCTTCATCATTTTCAGGGCGCCAGATCTCACCCGTCCACTCATTGCGAATAACCAGAGGGGCATCGTTGATCATGGTGGCGGGTGTAAAACCATTTTCGAGTGCACAGGTGTAAACCAAGGGTTTAAAGCTTGAACCGGGCTGGCGAGCGCCTTGTAAAACCCGGTTAAAGTGACTTTGATTAAAATCAAAACCACCCACTAATGCGCGCACGGCACCGCTCATAGGGTCTAATGATATAAGTGCGCTTTGGATGTCTGGTACTTGAGCGAGGCGCGGTTGGCCATCTTTATCTTTTCCAATACGTACTATATCGCCCGGATGTAAAAAATCCTTGGCAGATTTAGGCGAAGCACCGCGACTATCTTCACTAATATAGGGGCGTTTATCGGATAGCCCCTGCGTCCAATCCAAATCCAACTTATCGCCATTGGCTTTTAAAATCGTGATGCCCTTATCGGCCACGGCTGTAATAACCACAGCTTCAAGCCCTCCCAATGAAGGTATTGTCTGTAGTTTATCTTGCCAATCTTCCAGTTCTGGGCTTGTTGAAGGCGCCAATCGACGTTCAGGCCCACGGTAACCGTGGCGCTCATCGTAGCTAATTAAGCCATTTACAACCGCCGCTTGAGCGGCGGCTTGCATTGAGCTATCCACAGTTGTGTAGACCTTGTAACCGTCGGTATAAGCATTGTCGCCAAAACGATCTATAGCCTCTTTACGTGCCATTTCGGAAATATAGGGAGCCTGCGTATCTTGCCCGCTACCGTGAATGCTGGCGGTGTTTTGCTCGCGAATTGCTGCGTCATAGGCCGGTTTGTCAATAAACTTGAGCTCGTACATGCGGCCTATGATCCAATTGCGACGCGTCATAGCGCGCTTTGGGTTTGCAATTGGGTTGTAAGCGGAGGGCGCTTTGAGTATTCCGACGATCATGGCGTTTTGTGCTATGGTTAATTCTTGCACATCCTTACCGTAATAGATTTGAGCAGCGGCTTGCAGACCGTAGGCGCGGTTTCCAAAAAACATCTTGTTATTGAAGAGTTCTAAAATTTCTTCTTTTGTGAACTCCTGCTCAATTTGAATCGATAATAATATTTCATTGAATTTGCGCGAAAAGACTTGTTTACGGCTTAAGAAGAAATCGCGTGCTAGTTGCTGCGTAAGCGTACTACCACCGGATTGAATCTCGCCCGATTTTAATATTTGTGAAGCTGCGCGCAACATGCCGCGTACAGAAACGCCATGATGCTCAAAGAATTCTGCGTCTTCAGCCGCCAATAATGCTTTTAAATAGAGCTGCGGAATTTGGTTATATTTCAATGGGGTGCGACGCTGTTCACCAAACTCACCAATAAGTTTCCCGTCACTTGAATAAACTCTCAATGGGGTCTGTAATTTAACTTGTCGGAGGCTATCGACAGGTGGCAGTTTGGGGCTCAAATATAAATAGAGCCCTGCAAATGTAACTGCGGTAACGCTTAAGCCAGACAGTAACAACCAAAAAATAAGACTAAATACGGATTTTTTATTTAACATTTTTTCTAAGATAATTAATAGGTTAGCGAATTTGTAGCGATTGGCCGGCATTATACGAGCTTTTTGACTGTTTACATATTCATCTGTTTGTTGCAGGCTTAAGTTAAAGTGCTATAACATAAACAACGTCTAAGTTACGGATATAGATAGAAAAATGGGCATTTTAAGCTTCCTAGAAAAAAAAGCACGACCAGTTATCGGGTTGGATATAAGCTCAACCTCGGTAAAATTATTAGAACTGTCCCGTCACGGCGATCGCTATCGTGTCGAGACCTATTCGGTCAAGGCTCTGCCACCCAATGCGGTGGTTGAAAAGAATATTAATGATCAAGAAGCTGTGGCCGAAGTTATACGGGCTATGGTTAAACAATCCAAAACTAAACTTAAACATGCTGCTGTAGCAGTGGCAGGTTCGGCGGTGATTACCAAGTTAATCGATTTGCCCGCTGGTTTAAGTGACGATGCGATGGAAACCCAGATCTCCCTCGAGGCCGATCAATATATTCCCTTCCCATTGGAAGAGGTTGCCATCGACTTCGAAGTTCAAGGCATCTCCCCTCGCAATCCCGAACAAGTTGAAGTGCTCCTGGCTGCCTGTCGTCGTGAAAACGTTGAAATGCGTGCCGGCGTGCTGCAGCTGTCGGAGCTAATCCCTGAAAAGGTGGATATCGAAGCCTACAGTATGGAGCGCGCATTCGAGCTGATCTCAGAGCAGCTTGAAGATCAAGAAGGCCAAGTCGTAGCGATTATTGATATAGGCGCCACTATGACCACGCTGAGCGTGTTGGTAGATGGTAAAACCGTTTACACCCGTGAACAGTTGTTTGGGGGTAAGCAGCTAACCGAAGAAATTCAACGTCGTTATGGCTTATCGCGTGAAGAGGCTGGCCTTGCTAAAAAACAAGGTGGCTTACCGGATGACTACGATGCTGAGGTTTTAGCCCCTTTTAAAGAAGCTGTAGTGCAACAAGTTACTCGCTCGCTGCAATTCTTTTTCTCTGCCAGTCAATATAACGATGTTGATTACATCATTCTTGCGGGTGGTGTCGCTTCATTAGAAGGCCTAGTGAATCTCATCGAAGAAAAATTAGGTACGCAAACCGTAGTGGCAAATCCTTTTGCACGCATGTCGGTGTCCTCGCGGGTAAATGCAGTATCTCTGGCTAATGATGCGCCATCGCTCATGATTGTGACTGGCCTTGCGATGAGGAGTTTCGACTAATGGCAAAGATTAACTTATTGCCGTGGCGTGAAGCCTATCGCAAAGAGAAAAAGGAACAGTTCCTCGCCATTATTGGCGGAGTTGTTCTAGTGTCCGCGTTGCTAGCGTATTTATGGATTGTGAGTGTTGAGTCTTCCATAGAAAATCAGCAGGCACGAAATCATTTGTTAGAAACCGAGATTGCAAGTCTTGAGAAACAAGTAAAAGAAATTGCCGATCTTAAAAAAGTTCGTGATGATTTATTGGCTAGAATAAAAATTATTCAAGATCTGCAAGGTACCCGCCCTTTAATCGTTAGGTACTTTGATAATTTTGTGCGATCGATTCCCGATGGTGTCTACATCACTAAGTTGAGTAGCCAAGATCAAGTGCTGAGCTTGGAAGGTGTTGCTGAGTCTTATAATCGTGTAGCAACACTTATGCGAAATTTGGATTCTTCCGAGTGGTTTACCAAGTCTGCTTTAACATCAATCATTGCTATTCCTAGCGAAGGAGATCAGGCGCAATCTTTTAAATTGACGGTTAATACTACTACGCCTGAACTAACAGCTGCCCCAGATGCTAATGATAAAAGCAGTTCTGAAGGTGCAACCGCTAAAACCGCTAAAACCGCTAAAAAAGCGGGAGGCAAATAATTATGGCAATGAAAGATACGCTAGAACAAATTCGAAGTTTCGATCCTAACAATGTTGACTTCGATAAAATGGGTGTGTGGCCCATACCGGCAAAGATTTTTGTATTGATTTTGTTGGTAGTTGTTATTTTTGCCTTAACTTACTATGTAAAAATTAGCGATTTGAATACTAGATTAGACGCTGTTAGAGCAAAAGAAGTCTCGCTGCGTAAAACGTATGAAGTTAAAAGCTTTGAGGCTGCTAATTTAGAGGCTTACAGAGCTCAGATGGTAGAGATGGATAAGACTTTTAAATCGCTATTGAGTCGTTTACCGAGCGATGCTCAGGTGCCCGGATTACTTGATGATATAGGCGCGAGAGGGCGGGAAAGTGGTCTAACAATAAATGCCACTACTATAGAAAATGAAAAAGCGGCAGAATTTTATATTGAGGTACCTTTCAAGATAAATGTTGATGGTGGATATCACGATATGGCTGGTTTTATCAGTGGTATAGCATCAATGCCGCGTATCGTTACCTTGCATAACTACACAATTACCAAAAAAAATACTGGTATGTTGAACATGCAAATATCTGCTAAAACTTATAAATATAAAACGCAGGAGAAGTGAAAATGAAAGCTATCCTGCTATTGTCTGGAGGGATGTTGCTGACGCTACTTTTATCAGCGTGCAGTTCTTCTGATCAACAAGATTTACGAGATTTTATGGCTGAGACCAAGCGTAGGCCTCAAGGACAAATTGATCCAATACCCCCGTTTATGCCTAGCCAGCCATTCACTTATAGTGCAATGACATTGCGAAGCCCATTTGAGCGCCCCGTACCTGTCGAAAAAGAAACTAAAGGCGGGCGTACTGTTGAGCCGGATTTGACTCGTGAGAAAGAGTATTTGGAAGGGTTCAATATAGTCGGGTTGAATATGGTGGGTACTTTGTCTAAGGCTGGAAAGCTTTGGGCATTGATTGATGACGGGCAAGGCAAAGTCACTCCAGTCACGGTCGGAAACTACATGGGTAAAAATTTCGGAAAGATTATTTCTACACAGAAAACACAGCTGGAGGTAATGGAGATTATTACTGACGGTTCGAATGGTTGGGTTGAGCGTCCCAGAATTATTAAATTAGTTGCAAAGGAATAATCGGCCATGCGTGTTCTGTCTTATTTGGGGTTAAATATGCGCAATAAAATTTTATTAATACTTTGCTTGTTGTCGCCAATTGGATTGGCAAACACTATAAATGGGTTCAATACTGCGGAGCTTCCAGGCGAGCGTTTTGAGGTTAGGGTTCAGTTTGGCGATACGCCGCCAGATCCTAAGGGATATACGATTGAGAAACCTGCGCGTATTGTTTTGGATTTTCCAGATGCTACCAGCACGTTAAAAGAACGTCGTTTTCCGCTTGCTTTTGACAATGGTCAGAGTGCAATGCTTTTAACGACTGAGGGCCGCACTCGTTTAATTTTGAACTTAAATGAGTTGACTTCATACTCTACGAGAAAAGATGGAAATGCTTTTATTGTAGAGGTGGGTGCAAATCGTGTTGCAAGTGGAGCGGGTAAAACTGCTGCCGCAAAATCTATTGATGTGGCAAATAAAAAGACAAATGTGTCCGCGGTGAAGCCTGGTCAAGCGTCAATATCTAACATTGATTTCCGTCGTGGGCAGTTGGGCGAGGGAAGAATAGTTGTTACTTTATCTGATCCTCATGCGAGTGCAGATCTGGTTAGTACGGGTGCTGGTGTTAAATTGTCATTTGCAAACGTGACCCTGCCCGCTGAATTGCGTCGTCGTTTAGATGTTGTGGATTTTGCTACTCCTGTGACAACTATTAGCGCTTCTCAGGAGGGTGCGAGCTCTACCCTTAACATTGCTGCAAGTGGCGAGTTTGATTACATGGCATATCAAACTGACAACGAGTATGTGCTTAGTGTTAAACCCCTGACGGAGCAAGAAAAGCAAGATAAGCAAAAAGACTTCCAATTCAGTGGCGAGAAGTTGTCATTTAACTTTCAGGATATAGAAGTTAGGGCAATATTACAGATCATTGCAGATTTTACAGAGTTAAATCTAGTTGCAAGCGATACAGTACAAGGCCGGATAACATTACGTTTGGAAAATGTACCTTGGGATCAAGCCTTGGCTTTGGTTTTAAAAACTAAGGGATTAGATAAACGTATAGATGGTAATGTAATGATGATTGCACCAGCTGCAGAAATTGCAGAACGTGAGCGCCAAGAGTTATCGACCAGAAAGCAATTGGAAGAATTAGCTCCCTTGAGAACAGAGTATTTACGTGTACGTTATGCGAGTGCAAAGGAAATGTTTGCCCTATTTGGAGGCCGTTCGGGACGTGGTGCAGGTGGTGCAGGTGGCTCAAGTGGTTCAGGTGGCGGCAGTCAATCAACAGGTAGCGTTCTTTCAGAGCGAGGGCAGGCTGTTGTAGATGAGCGAACCAACTCTATAATCGTGACAGACACCGCAGATCGTATAGAAGCTTTTAAAAAGTTAGTAGAGCAAATCGATATACCTATTCGTCAGGTGATGATTGAGGCTCGTCTTGTTATTGCTAATTCAAATTTCCGTCGTGAGCTTGGGATTCGTTGGGGTGGAATTACTTATGGGGAATCAAGTGGGCAGTTGGTTCAGGCGGCAGGTTCTACGGAAGGGGTAGGGCGCCCCTATAATGCGCTGGTCAATGGCAATATTGCTGGTGCCAGTACACCTTTGCCTCAAGATAAAATTGTTAATTTAGGTGTGGCTGACCCAGCTGGTAGTCTTGCAATGGGCATTTTGACTGATAATGGCTTTCTGGATATGGAGCTATCTGCACTGGAGAACGCAGGTTATGCAGAAATTGTTTCTCAACCTAAAGTGGTTACCAGCGATAAGCAAATGGCAATGATTAAGTCGGGTAAACAAATTCCTTTCTTGGAAAGCTCTGCGAGTGGAGCCACGAGCACGGGATTTAAAGAAGCTGTATTGAAATTGGAGGTTACTCCTCAAATTACTCCTGATAACCATGTGATCATGGATTTATCTATCAGTAAAGACTCGATTGGTGAAGTAACGGCAACAGGTAGTTTAAGTATTGATATCAATCAGATAAATACTAAAGTACTGGTGCCAAACGGCGAAACAGTTGTATTGGGTGGTGTATTTAGTATTGATTCCAATAAATCTGAAGTGAAGGTTCCTGTGTTGGGTGATATTCCGTATCTAGGCCGCCTATTTAAGAGAACAGTTACAGGCGAAACCAAAACTGAGTTGTTGATCTTTATTACCCCCAAAATCATTGCAGATAAAATGACCAACTAATGCAAAAAGCTAACATCTATCTTGTCGGCCCCATGGGGGCTGGCAAATCTACAATAGGCCGCGTTCTCGCGGCCGAACTTCATTTAAGCTTCCGGGATAGCGATAAAGTTATTGAAGATCGAACAGGGGCAGATATTCCCTGGATTTTTGATATGGAAGGAGAAGAAGGATTTCGTGATCGCGAGTCTGCGGTATTAGATGAGTTGTCTAAAGGGCAGCAAGTTGTGATTGCGACAGGAGGTGGCATTATTTTACGAGCACAAAATCGTGAAATCATGAAGTCTTCCGGATATGTATGCTATTTAACCGCATCAATCGAACAACTTGTTGAGCGAACTGCTCGGGATAAAAAACGTCCATTACTGCAAGTTGAAAACCCCCGTCAAAAAATCATTGATTTAGTTGCATTAAGAGACCCGCTTTACCGCGAAGCATCAGATTTTGTGATCAATACAGATCGTAGGTCTCCCAAATTAGTTGCGCAAGAAATTGCCAGCTTGATTCATACTGCTAATTGAGTGAAGAGGTTGCCTCTGATTTCGCCAAAAATATTCGGCTCTGTGTGGTAAAGTAGCGCGGAATATTTTTGCGAAAGAGTCTTACTATGGAAACACTTTCTGTTGCTCTCGGCGATCGCAGTTACCCAATTTTTATTGGCGCCAACCTGTTTTCTCATTCCAATCTTTATGTTCCTCACATACATGGGAAACAAGTCTTTATTGTTACCAATGAGACTATTGCTCCCCTCTATTTAAATGACTTGAAACAGCATTTAGCTGATTTTAATGTTGCCAGTGTGATTTTGCCCGATGGCGAGTCTTATAAGAATCTCACAACACTCAATGAAATATTTACAGCGCTGTTGAATGAAAAGCACAATCGCACCACAACTCTTATTGCACTCGGTGGTGGGGTGGTGGGTGACATGACTGGTTTTGCTGCTGCTTGTTATCAGCGAGGTGTCAATTTTATTCAAATTCCTACCACGCTTTTGTCTATGGTGGATTCATCGGTTGGAGGGAAAACCGGTGTTAATCATGAGATGGGCAAAAATATGATAGGCGCTTTTTATCAACCACAGGCAGTTGTGGCGGATATTTCCCTTCTTAAAACCTTGCCAGCTCGTGAGATCTCAGCAGGATTGGCAGAAGTCATTAAATACGGTTTGATTTCTGATTATGACTTTTTTATTTGGCTTGAGTGCAATATCGAGTTGTTGGTTCAAGGCGATGAAGACGCTTTATCGTTCGCCGTGCTTCGTTCGTGTAAAAATAAAGCTGAGGTTGTTGCTCAGGACGAACATGAAGGCGGCATTCGCGCTATTTTAAATTTTGGGCATACATTTGGTCATGCGATTGAAACTGCGCAAGGGTATGGCAATTGGCTGCATGGTGAGGCTGTAGCAGCGGGTATGGTTATGGCGGCTGATTTGTCCATGCGTCGCGGTGATATTTCTGCAAATGATTTGGATCGAATTATCAATCTTCTGGTTCGAGCTAAATTGCCAGTCAAGGCTCCACAGGATATGACTGCTGAAAAATTTATTGAACTTATGGGCGTCGATAAAAAAGTGTTGGATGGTCGTTTACGTTTAGTTTTACTTGCTTCGCTGGGCCAAGCCATAGTCACCAGTGATGTTGACAAGGCATTGCTTCTACAAACTTTCGCCGCTTGCCGCTAACTATTAGAGAGATATTGATATGAGGACAGAGCCCTCTTTCTCCGCAGATTCTGATAATAATTTATTGGATGAAATTGATCATTCAGATGGAGATTCTAGCTCCTCGTCTGGTGCGGGGCCTCAGCTTTTGTCTGATTATCGTCAACGTTATGGTTTGTCGACTGATCCTTTTGTAGATGACCCTCATTTCCCTTTTTATTCAGGTGCGCAGCGGCGACAAATTCTTGAGCAAGTGCTTCATCTTTGCCGATTCAGTCAAAGCGTCTTACTGGTGACTGGTAGTTATAGTGTTGGCAAAACGCGCATGGCACAGGCTTTAATTGATGCTCTTGACGATGCCGATGATATTTGTTTTGTAGAAGGGCAAATTAATAGTGATTTTGGTTCTGTGCTTGAAGAAGTTTTTGCACAGTTTGAATTGTCGGGCCAGCAAGAGTTTGTCGAGTTTTGTAAAAAAGATTCTGAGCAAGATGGGCTGGTGGTATTGATTATTGATAATGCACATCATTTGACTGATGACGTGATTGCACAACTGTTTAATGTTTTACAAGAGAATCCAGCATCACGATTACATTTGGTTTTATTTGCAGAGCCACATTTGTTGGAGCGTTTAGAGAATGTTAATGCGCCGGAACTTGTGCTAACAGATTTTTTACTCGATAAATTCTCTTTAGCTGAGGCGGTAGACTATCTGAATTTCCGGATGGAGATGGCTGATTATTTGGGGCCTGAAATTTTTGCTGAGAATAAAGTTGAAACTTGGTGGCGTCAGTCTCAAGGGCAGTTATTGACTCTGCATGAGTATGCGCAAGAAAAACTATTAGCTTCCGTTTCTGCTGCGCCTAAGCGTTTTGTGTCTGCTCGATCAGGTCAACTTATTCCCCACATAGTAGCAACTTCACTTCTGGTAGGTGGTTTACTGTTGGGCTATCTCTATTTGGGTGGTGACTCATCAAAGGACGCTGAAAAAGTGGTGACAGCTCCCGTTCCTGTTGAGCCGTCAAGCGCGTCTCAAAACATTTCAGCCCAGTCTTCCACTATTGCGACAAAATCCCTATCTTCTGCCTCTGCAGCATTAAATGATCGTACAAGCATTGGTTTAGCGCAATCTAATGAAGCGTTGCCTGCCACGTTTACTAACGAGTCTGCTCCTGCACAACCTAAACCAGAGGCTTTAGTTAAGCAAAGCGTTGTACCTTTGGCGCAAACGGATTCGCTTCAGCACGAACTACCAAAGCCTAAGTTAAATGCTGCCTCCACTGCGAAAACCGTTCAAAATGCGGCAGTAGCAACCAATGATTCTACAGAAACATCTTCAAAAGCGAAGACCGCAAGTGTTGCCGCTAATCAAGTTAAGTCAACCCAATCGTTTAGCGAGCAAGAAAAAATAATTCTTGGTTGGGAGCCTTCTAGATTCACTTTGCAGTTGATGGGATTGAGTAATGAAAAAGCGGCCCGCGATTTTTTAGCTGCGCAACCTAATAGAGCAGAATTGCTATTGTTTAAAAGCAAGCGTCAAGGTAAAGATTGGTTTGTGGTTGTGACAGGGCATTACGCTTCATCGGCTAAAGCAAAGCAGGCTGTGCAGAGTCTGACGGAGGAGCAAAAAAAAGCTTCGCCTTGGCCAAGAGAAGTTAAAATCATCCAGCAGGAGATTCGTCAACGCTAATCTTGGTGGCAGGAATGATTTGAATGAACGCATTTCACATTGGGTAAAGGTTTAATGCGTGCTGTTAGCAGTAGGTAATAAATGAGATAAGGCGAGTTATTATCGATTTGTAATTACGCCGCTGAATAAAAAAACCCGCTTAGATAGGCGGGTTTTTTTTATAATAGTATTAAGGATTGATGGGATTGACGGGAATGGTAAATATTGTAGAGACCGCTTCGCCGATTATACCCGCGGGTGCGGTAATAGTTAATTTCACATTTCCAGAGGCTTTTTTACCTTCATCGCTCCTTATCTCTAAGTTTATATAGTCTGGCTCTTGTGACATCGCTGATGGTCCTGTCGGAGTAACGGTTGCTGAACCATCTTTGAGAGCGCTGGTGTCAATGCTGACAGTGGAGCCTGCTGGCATGCCATTTCCGTTGCAATCTGCTCTTACCATTGTAATTGGGATGCTGCTGCCATCTACATCAATAGAGACACTTGAGGGCATTCCCGGCAGGCGGCCATTTTGTATAAAAGGTGTTTGGCATGACATAACTAGCGTGATGTCATCGCGAATAGTTACTTTGTTTGTCGTACATAAACCGTTTGCTTTCGCTGCGCCTGCGCAAAGAGCGCCATCATATTTGCCGTTGGCTGCTTCGTAGCTTCCGTTTTGATTGAAATCTATAAACTCCTCAATAGAGGTTCGTGACTTATTGAAGTTGGTGTCTAGGTATGCTTCTGGTAAGTCATCACAACCAGCGGGAACTCCCAGAGCGGCGGATGATTTAGGTGTGCTGGGGTTACATGCATTCCTATAAGGATCTGAAGAGGTGCTGGATTGATGAGTTAAAAATGTGTCCTCTGTTACATCATCATAAAGACCGTTACCGTTGCCATCAATAAACGATTCATTTCCGATTGCATGGGCAAGTATTTTTATGCGCCCACTACGGCACTCAGTTATTGGATTGCCAGCAGTGTCAGTGGCGGCAGGGCAAACCATATTAAGATTGCTATCAAAGCTAACCTGGTTTGGTGATATAGGCTTAGGTGAGTGGCTTTTCCATGTGACAGTGCACTCGCCATTTTTAGTTGGGCAATTAGGTGCAATTGAACCGCCATTAGTTGTAAAGGCAACTATTGTGTTATCGGGTACTGGGTTATTAAATGCATCTGCCAATTGGACTGTTACAGTGCTTAATACGCCGTTAAAGTCCCATGCGATTGGTGCTACATCGGTTAAGGATATTGTCATGCTGTTTTGATCAGGAATTCCTGTCGAAACAGCGAGGGAGCTTGATTGGGTGCTAATTCCGTCAACTGTTGCAGTGACTCGTACGGCTGTTGCAACTGTTCCTGCTTGCACAGTTGTTGAGGCGAAGCCATTGGCATCTGTCGCAGTTGAGCTGCCTCCATCGGGGTCAGAAGTTAGACATTTACTAGGAACAAGTGCCAATCCGCCTGCCTCAGTGCTGGGGGAGAAGCTTACACAGACGCCTTTAACGGGATTACCTGCTTGACCAAGAACTTGAAAGCGTAAAACAGATGTTTCAAGTCCGCCTGTTCCTTTTAGGCTGACGAGTTCTGGTTGAGCGCTTATAAATGTGATGGTTTGCGCTGCGTCTGGTTTAACAAATATGTATCCCGAAGCAGTGAGCACATTTCCGCGGAAGGTAGTAGTGGCCTTTATAGCATCCGCTCCACCTACACCTATACATCCCTTGGAAGTATAGGTTGCCAATGCTTTTCCGGCTGAAGACGTCACTACATTCCCATCTGTAATTGCTGCATTTCCAGAAGAAAGGCAAGGAGAACTAAAAGTAACATCCATTGGGTCCGTTACTAAATCGCCATTGGTATTTACTATGTAAGCAGTGACAGATGTGCTTCCACCAGGTGAGAGCGCAGTCTCGCTTATTCCAATCTCAAGAGCGTTGTTGCTAAAGTCCGAGCCGAAGCCTGAACCTATGCGTCTAGTATTGATGGGTAGGGATATAGAAGCTTCCAGAGTTGCAGATCCGTTAGCAATCGTTGCGGTTACTTTGTCATCAATGTCGCATTTGCCGACTTTGTACTGAATGTTTGCTATACCATTAATGGTGTTGACATTGGTTCCCCCTGCTACTGTGGACAAACCAGTGCCGATACACGGAGAATCAAGGGTAATTTGCTTTGCTTCGGTTGCTAAAACGCCTTGATCATCGACAACACTTACCTCTAATTGAATAGTGTCACCTTCGAAAAGTGTACCTGTAGAGCTTGTGCCTATAGTCCCGGATATAAAGGTATTGCCGCTGCCGCTGCCTATCCTCCAGTTTTTGGCTACGCTACTACTGTTGCTGCTGCCGCTACTATTGCTGCTTCCAGTACTGGAGGTTACCCCATTGAGAGCATTATCCAGAGTAGATCCGCTCCCACCCCCACAAGCCGCCAACATCAAGCTCATGAGTGTGGCGCCAAGGAATTTAAACGTTGTTTTTGTTTGCATGGTGTCTTCCTAATTTACCGAGAGTGACCCCGTGGGGCAGCAACTGAATCTATTGATCTAGGGCTTTTAGTGTTATTGAAAGCAAAGCCTATTTAGTCAGTATCTTAAGTTAGCTTATATTTTGCCAATGTTAAAGTCTTGCAACTGTAAAAGTGGTGCCGTAAGTCGCATAGAGTTACTAAATGTGCATTCTTTAGCATTTTTAGAGGCTTAGCTACACTTGTTAGCACCAATTCTAGAATTTTCCGGGTGTTTTATAGGCATTTTGTTTGGTGGTTGAACGGGGTTTAGTTGGCTGTGAATTCCCATGTGAGTGCGCCGCGTTACTTGCCAATTAAGGGGTAAGCGGGTAATATCCTGCGCCCATTTGTCCATAGCCCCTACGACTTCAGGGGCTTTTTTGTCTGGGATGTAAAATGGCGCGTCTTTTGTATTAAAACAAAGTCTAACGCGCAAAATATTGTCACATTCCTTGATACTGATTGATTTATTGAGATGCAGCCTATGACCACTGGCCTCTACCAGATAGACGAGTTCAAAGATAACTGCGGTTTTGGTTTGATTGCCCACTTAAAGGGCAAAACCAGCCATCGTCTGCTCACAACGGCGATTGAAGCATTGACCTGCATGACCCATCGCGGTGGCATTAACTCGGATGGTAAGACCGGCGATGGTTGCGGTTTATTGATTCAAAAGCCAGATAGTTTCCTACGCGCTGTCGCCAAAGAAGCTTGCGGTGCAGATTTGACTCCTATATATGGCGTTGGCGCCGTAATGTTAAGCCGTGAGGCTGATAAGGCTGATCGCGCACGCGCTATTCTTGCTGAAGAATTAACCAATCAAGGTTTGATTGTTGCTGGCTGGCGTGAAGTGCCGGTTGATCCAAGTTGCTTAGGCCCCATTGCAATGCGTTCGCTACCTGCATTCAATCACTTATTTGTTAATAGCAATGATCTGCCCTTAGAGCAGGTTAATGCCAAGTTATTTATGGCGCGCCGCAAAGCTGAACTGCGCTTAGGTGATGACAAGTCTTTTTACATTGCAAGCTTAAGCACTGGCACCCTGTCTTATAAAGGCTTAATGATGCCTGTGGATTTGCCACAGTTCTTTGCTGATTTGGCTGATCCACGTTTGGAAACCGCAATCTGCGTATTCCACCAGCGCTTCTCAACCAACACTATGCCGCAGTGGCCGTTGGCTCAGCCATTCCGTATGTTGGCGCACAACGGTGAAATCAATACAGTGGTTGGTAACCGCAACTGGTCGGTGGCGCGTACGCCTAAGTTTGTAACGCCTTTATTGCCTGATTTACAAACCGTTAAACCGCTGGTAAACCGCACTGGCTCTGACTCATCCAGTTTGGACAATATGCTGGAGATTCTGGTATTGGGTGGTATGGAGTTGCATCGCGCGATTCGTATGTTGGTTCCGCCAGCTTGGCAGAATGTCGAGAACATGGACCCGGACTTGCGTGCATTTTATGAATATAACTCAATGCACATTGAGCCGTGGGACGGCCCCGCTGGCTTGGTAATTACCGATGGTCGCTATGCAGTTTGTACGCTTGACCGCAACGGTTTGCGCCCATCGCGTTGGGTAATCACTAACGATGACATTATTACTGTGGCGTCCGAAGTGGGCGTGTACAACTATGATCCAGCGGATGTGGTTGCCAAAGGCCGTCTTGGTCCAGGCCAGATCATGTCTATCGATACTTTGACGGGCGAATTGCATCGCACTCAGGATGTTGATAACCAGCTCAAATCCACTCAGCCATACAAACAATGGTTGAAAGAGCGTGCTTTGCGCATCGAGTCTACTTTAGCGGCTGACGCTAAAGAAAATGGCTTGCAAGGTATTGAGCTCAAAGCTGCGATGAAAATGTATCAAGTCTCCTTTGAAGAGCGCGACCAACTCTTGAGACCTCTCGCGGAAGGAGGGCAAGAAGCCGTTGGTTCTATGGGTGACGATACTCCTATGGCGGTGTTGTCGCGCCAGCAGCGTTCACTTTACGACTATTTCCGCCAGCAATTCGCACAGGTAACGAATCCGCCAATCGACCCATTGCGTGAAGCGATTGTGATGTCGCTTGAGACATGTCTCGGTCGCGAATTACCGGTTTATGATGAAACACCAGAGCATGCCGACCGCGTGATCTTGAGTTCACCTGTTTTATCACCTTCTAAGTTCCGTGGCCTGTTGGCGTTAAATCGTTCTGGCTACGAAGTCGCTCAGTTTTCACTGCATTACGATCCAGCAGCTACTAACTTAAAAGCTGCTTTGACCAAGCTGTGTGACGATGTTGCCGAAGCTGTTAAGTCTGGCAAAGTTCTCATCGTATTGAGCGATAACAACTTCCAGAAAGATGTATTGCCAATTCATGCGCTCTTGGCTGTTGGTGCCGTTAACCAGCACTTAACGAATGTTGGGTTACGTTGCGATGCCAACATCATCGCTGAAACCGGTACGGCGCGCGATCCACACCAAATCGCGGCATTAATCGCTTACGGTGCGACAGCGGTTTATCCATTCCTCAGCTACTACGTGCTTAACGATTTGATCGAAAAGGGCGAGTTGTTGGTAGATGTAGATTCTGCGTACAAAAATTACCGCAAAGGTATCGACAAGGGCTTGTTAAAAATCCTGTCGAAGATGGGTATTTCTACTGTTACTTCTTATCGCAGTGCGCAATTGTTTGAAGCGATTGGCCTATCGGAAGAAGTGGTTTCCATGTGCTTTGAAAGCACGCCATCACGTGTGGCTGGTGCGCGTTTTGAAGACTTGGAAGCAGATCAAAAAATCGTTGCACAAACTGCCTGGATTGAGCGCAAGCCAATCGTACAAGGTGGGTTGTTGAAGTATGTGCATAACTCTGAATATCACGCGTTTAACCCAGATGTGGTGCAAACGTTGCAAAAGGCCGTTCAAAGCGGTAGCTATGCCATGTGGCGTAACTATGCGGATTTGGTAAACAAGCGCCCGGTTTCTATGCTGCGCGATTTGTTGGCGATTCGCGAAGATGCCTGCACGCCGGTTCCACTGTCAGAAGTTGAGCCGATAGAAAGTATTATCAAACGCTTTGACTCGGCGGGTATGTCGCTTGGTGCGTTGTCACCAGAAGCGCATGAATCCTTGGCTGAAGCCATGAACCGTTTGGGGGGTCGCTCTAACTCAGGTGAAGGTGGTGAAGACCCGGCGCGTTACGGCACTATCAAGTCATCCAAAATCAAGCAAGTTGCGTCTGGCCGTTTCGGTGTAACGCCGGCTTATTTGGTGAATGCTGAAGTACTGCAAATTAAAGTCGCCCAAGGTGCTAAACCTGGCGAGGGTGGCCAGTTGCCAGGCGGTAAAGTGAATGCGTTGATTGCGCGTTTGCGTCACTCGGTTCCCGGTGTGACCTTGATTTCGCCACCACCGCATCACGATATTTATTCGATTGAAGACTTGGCGCAGCTGATTTACGACTTGAAACAAGTTAACCCAGAAGCATTAGTTTCTGTGAAGCTGGTATCGCGCCCAGGCGTAGGTACTATCGCGGCAGGTGTTGCCAAGGCATACGCAGATTTGATCACCATTTCTGGTTACGACGGCGGTACGGCAGCAAGCCCATTAACCTCTATTAAATATGCGGGTTCTCCGTGGGAATTAGGCTTGTCCGAAACTCATCAAACCCTACGTGCGAACGATTTGCGCGATAAAGTTCGCGTGCAAACCGATGGTGGTTTAAAAACCGGTTTGGATGTTGTTAAAGCGGCCATGCTCGGTGCAGAAAGCTTTGGTTTCGGTACCGGCCCAATGGTTGCGCTTGGCTGTAAATACCTGCGTATTTGCCATTTGAATAACTGTGCGACGGGTGTTGCAACCCAACAAGATAAACTGCGTAAAGATCACTACATCGGCACGGTAGAAATGGCGATGAACTTCTTCAAGTTCGTGGCTGAAGAAACGCGTGAGTGGATGGCTCGCTTGGGTGTTCGCACCTTGGGCGAGTTGGTTGGTCGTGTGGATTTGCTGAAAATCCTTGAGGGCGAAACCACCAAACAGCAACAACTTGATTTATCGCCCATTATTTATAGCGATGATTATTTGGCGAGCAAGCCACAAACCTGTGCTGTTGATAGAAATCATCCCTTTGATAAAGGCGAAACTGCTGAAGCCATTATGCGTGTGCTTTTGCCAGCAATTGAAGGCAAAACGGGCGGTGAATTTGAATTCCGTATAACCAACTGTGACCGTTCAATTGGTGCACGTATCAGTGGTGAAATCGCCAAGCGCTACGGCAACCAAGGTATGGCCGATGCGCCTATCAAACTGAAGTTAACCGGTATTGCCGGTCAAAGCTTTGGTGTGTGGAACGCAGGCGGTTTGGAAATGTATTTGGAAGGCGATGCCAACGACTACGTCGGTAAAGGCATGGCAGGCGGTAAGTTGGTATTGCGCTCGCCGCGTGTTTCCAGCTTTAAATCCAATGAATCCAGTATCATGGGTAACACCTGCTTATACGGTGCGACTGGCGGTAAGTTGTTTGCAGCCGGCACGGCGGGTGAGCGTTGTGGCGTGCGTAACTCAGGCGCGCACGTGGTTGTAGAAGGCGCGGGCGATCACTGCTGCGAATATATGACCGGCGGTGTTGTCACAGTGCTTGGCCAAACCGGTGTTAACTTCGGTGCGGGTATGACCGGTGGTTTCGCTTATGTGTTGGATGAAGCCAACGACTTTGTGGATCGCTACAACCACGAGTTGGTGGATATTCATCGCATCAATACTGAAGCACTTGAAGCGCACCGTCATCATTTACGCACCGTGATTGAAGAGTTCGTACAAGAGACCGAAAGCGAGTGGGGTCAACACCTGCTTGATAATTTCGACGATTACATTGGCAAATTCTGGCTAGTAAAACCCAAGGCAGCATCGTTGGGTAGTTTGTTAGTCAGTTTCCGCAAACGCGGCGAATAAGTCTTGGCGACGAAGAGGCAATTATCATGACTGCACGTTTAAATAACGACTTTCAATTTCTCGATGTGAGTCGTCAAGATCCGACTAAGAAAAACATCGAAACCCGCAGACACAAGTTTGTGGAAATTTATCAACCCTTCGCTAAAGAAGAAGTTGAAAGCCAATCGCATCGCTGCCTGGAATGTGGCAACCCCTATTGCGAGTGGAAGTGCCCGGTGCACAACTTCATTCCTAACTGGTTGAAGCTGATTTCTGAAGGCAATATTTTTGAAGCGGCAGAGTTGAGTCATCAAACCAACTCTCTGCCAGAAGTGTGTGGCCGCGTGTGCCCGCAAGACCGTTTATGTGAAGGCGCTTGTACCCTGAACGACGGTTTTGGTGCGGTAACCATCGGCAATGCTGAAAAATATATTACCGACACCGCTTTCGCGATGGGCTGGAAGCCAGACATGTCGAAAGTGGTTTGGACCAATAAAAAAGTGGCGATCATCGGCGCTGGCCCAGCGGGTATTGGCTGTGCAGATGTACTTATTCGCAACGGTGTTAAGCCCGTTGTGTTCGATAAGTACCCTGAAATTGGCGGTTTGCTAACTTTTGGTATTCCTGAGTTCAAACTGGAAAAATCCGTGTTGTCACGTCGCCGTGAAATTTTCACTGAGATGGGCATCGAATTCCGTTTGAATACTGAAATCGGTAAAGACATCAGCATGGAAGATTTGCTGCGCGATTACGATGCAGTGTTCATGGGCATGGGCACTTATACCTATATGAAGGGCGGCTTCCCCGGTGAAGACTTACCCGGCGTTTATGATGCGCTGCCATTCTTGGTTGCCAACGTAAACCGCAACCTTGGTTTTGAAAAAGACGCAGCTGACTTCATCAGCGTAAAAGGTAAAAAAGTTGTGGTACTTGGCGGTGGTGACACAGCGATGGACTGTAACCGTACTTCAGTTCGCCAAGGTGCTGAAAGCGTTGCTTGTGCTTATCGTCGCGATGAAGAAAATATGCCCGGTTCAAAGCGCGAAGTATTGAACGCGCGCGAAGAAGGCGTTGAGTTTTTGTTTAACCGTCAGCCCGTGGCCGTTGTCGGTAACGGCAAAGTTGAAGGCGTAAAAGTTGTTACTACTGAGCTTGGCGAGCCCGACGAAAAAGGCCGTCGTAGCCCTGTAGTGGTAGAAGGTTCAGAAGAAATTCTGCCCGCTGACGTGGTACTGATTGCATTCGGTTTCCGACCAAATCCACAGCCTTGGTTTGAAACCAACGGCGTTAGCATCAACTCATGGGGCGGTGTGATTGCGCCAGAACAACAACAGTTCAAGTTCCAAACCAGCAACCCCAAAGTGTTTGCTGGTGGCGATATGGTGCGCGGATCTGACTTGGTGGTAACCGCCATCTGGGAAGGTCGCGAAGCGGCTGAAGGTATTTTGGATTATCTGAACGTTTAATCCGGTGCAACTTAATCCAGCGCAAACTAACAGCTGATCCAATGCGATAAACTCATTAGCCCCGCCCTTGCGGGGTTAATGCTATTTGGCCGGAACGTTTTTCGGCATGAGGAAAAGAGAATGACTGAATTAAAAAATGATCGTTTTTTGCGTGCCCTCTTAAAGCAACCCGTTGACGTGACCCCCGTATGGATGATGCGCCAAGCTGGCCGTTATTTGCCAGAGTATCGCGCTAGCCGTGAGCGTGCGGGCGATTTCATGGGGCTATGCACCAATCCAGAGATGGCTTGTGAAGTGACCTTACAACCGCTGGATCGCTACCCCGAACTGGATGCAGCCATTTTATTTTCCGATATTCTCACCATCCCCGATGCAATGGGGCTTGGCTTATATTTTGAAACTGGCGAAGGCCCCAAGTTTCGCAAGCCAGTTCGCACTGAGGCGGACATCAATGCATTGACTGTCATAAAGCCTGAGCAAGATTTGCCATATGTTGTTAATGCTGTAAAAACAATTCGCCGCGAACTTAATGGCCGCGTGCCCTTGATTGGTTTCTCAGGCAGCCCTTGGACGTTGGCTACTTATATGATTGAAGGCGCTTCCAGTCGTGATTTCCGTCGCGCTAAAGAAATGCTCTATAACCAACCTCAATTGATGCATCAACTCTTGAGCACCTTGGCAGATTCGGTGATTGCTTATCTCAATGCGCAGATTCAAGCGGGCGCGCAAGCGGTGCAGATTTTTGATACTTGGGGCGGAGCTTTGTCGCATGCGGCCTATCAAGAGTTTTCGCTTAACTATATGCAAAAAATTGTGAATGGTTTGATTCGCGAGCATGAAGGGCGACAGGTTCCGGTAATCCTGTTCACCAAAGGTGGTGGTCAATGGCTTGAAGCTATGGCGGCGACCGGTGCAACAGCCTTGGGCTTGGATTGGACTACCGATATAGCGGCAGCGCGCAGCCGAGTTGGCAAACAAGTTGCTTTACAAGGCAATATGGACCCTACCATTCTGTATGCATCGCCTGATCGTATTCGCACTGAAGTGGGCAGTATTTTAGCCTCTTACGGAAAAGGTTCAGGTCATGTATTTAACTTGGGGCACGGTATAACGCCAGAAGTAGATCCTGCGCATGCCGGTGCTTTTATTCGTGCGGTGCACGACTTATCCGGCCAGTATCACGTTTAAGTTGGCCGTTCGGGGCTAGATAGTCGCCCTTGGGAGTTTTTACGCAGCACGGCTCTGGTTTGTTTGGCTATTCTTCATTACACTCATCTTCGTGAGTGTTTGAATATAACCAAGGTTCGTAAGACGGAATTGATTTAAAATTTAAAGGCGAGGACGAGTGTGGGAATCAAGCAAGTAAAGGTTGATGTAAACGAACTGAGCTTAGGCATGTATGTGTCTGGCTTGGATCGTCCATGGTCGCAAACACCTTTTCCCTTGCAAGGTTTTTATCTACGCGAATTGCATGAAATCAATCAGCTCAAAAGCCTATGTGGCTATGTGTATATTGATGTTGAACGCGGTAGGGGGCCTATAGCTGCTAACTTAAAGAAGTTAGATTCCAAAATCAGCAAGCCAAAGGCGCAAGGCCGTGAGCGCGATAACGCGGTGCTCAATGAGCCTATAGCGCCGCTTAAGATTCAACGCAATCTCTACCGTGAAATTCAACCGCTCCAAAAAGAAGTCAAAAAAGCCAAACAATTGCACCAAAAAGTGTACGGTGCGGTGGTAGAAGTGATCGAAATGCTTGAAAACAAGCAGCTCGAAAATATCTCCCTCGGCGAAACTAAAAAAGTAGCCAGTGAAATGGTGGATAGCGTTTTGCGCAATCCTGATGCATTCACCTGGCTATCCCGTGTGCAAGAAAAAGATGAATATACCTATAGCCATGCAGTGCGCTCATCGGTGTGGGCGATTTTATTTGGCAGGCATATAGGTTTACCCAAGCGCGATCTTGATGTGCTTGCATTGGGCGTATTACTAAAAGATGTCGGCAAAGTAATGCTTGATCAAGGTATCTTGACCAGAGCTGAGCTGAATCCCGAAGAAGAAAAAATCTATGAAACATTCGTAGAGCTTGGTTGCGAGATTTTGCGCAAAACCCATGGAGTCGAGCCGCGGGTAATTAGCGTTGTTAAAACCCATTGTGAACGTTTAAATGGCAGTGGTTATCCGCAGCACCTCGTGGGCGATAAGATTCCTCTGTTAGGTAAAATCGCCGGTATAGTCACTTTTTATGATCACGTGACTAACCCGCGTGGCTCACGTCACCCCATAGCGCCATCAAAAGCCGTTGCTCGGCTTTATGAGTTGCGAAATATTCAATTCCAAGAAGAATTGGTAGTTGAGTTCATTCGCGCTATTGGTTTGTATCCTACCGGCACCTTGGTAGAGTTAAGTACCGGTGAAGTGGCGGTTGTTGTTGAGCAAAACTTTGAGCGTCGATTGAAACCCAAAGTTATAGTGGTATTGGATTCGCTTAAACAAGAGTTGGCAGAAAGTGTACTTTTAGATCTTTCAGAAGACGATAAGCGCAAACAAGCCTTGTTGGATTCTGGTAAAAAAACGCGCTACGAAATTGAAAAAATTGAAATCGCGCGCGATTTGGAGCCCGGCAGTTATGATGTCGATATCTCAGGTGTTCGCGATCAATATTTGATGAAAACTGAAAAAACTGGTCTCATGGGCTTACTGAGTCGCCTGAAGGGTTAATTAAGATTTTATTCTACGGGAGCCGCTATCAGTTCTGCTGATGGCGGCTTTTTTATGGTTTATTGCGTAGTGGTCTGTGTAAAGTTATTAAAATAAGCTCGTTTACTGGCGTGGTTGGGTAGCAGACTGTTGTTGGTTATACGTTTTACGATATATCGGTCATTAGGGTTAATTCATGGTTTGTTTTTTACGGTTGATATCATTTGCGGTGATGTTGTCTTGCGCTTTGGCGCTGCAGGCATCTGCTAGCTCATTTGAATCGCAACAAAGTAATACCACTATTTTTGGTGGTATCAAAGGTGAACAGGGCGAATTATCGGTTGATGCCCATCAAATTATGCATACCTGGAAAAGCAGGGCAGGGCAGGTGGCTGGTAGTGGTTTTGCATTTCGTAAAGTCTATGGCGATTTTATTTTAACAGTGCAATTAAAAAATCAAAAAAATACGGACTCCTCTCATTTTGGTTTGCTCATTGAGTCGAGCGATAACGACTCGTCGTTATCCTTAAAAACCAAGCTTGATCATCAATCTACGCTAGCGGTTGAATTGCTGCAGGGCACCAAAAAAACACAGCTTACTCGCGAAGGTTTTGTAAAGAACCCAGATGTTTTTCAGCTTGAACAAGCGGGTACTGAGCTAATTTTTTCGGCCGCCAATTATGGCAAACCCTTTAAAGTGGTTGCTCGCTATAGCTTACCTAAATTACAGAGCATGAATGCGGGTGTTTACCGGGATTTTATTGCAGGTGACAAATCGACGCTTGAAATGCGCAACTTGCGCTGGGTTATTCCTGCCTGGAAAGGTTTTATTCCCTATCACCATTATTTGGGAAGTCGTTTGGAAATTTTAGATGTGGTGACCGGTGAGCGTAAAGTAATTTACGAAACTGCAGCGTCTATTGAAGCCCCTAACTGGACTTCTGATGGGGATACTATTATTTATAACTCATCGGGTCGGGTGTATAGGTTGTATCTGCCCACCAAAAAAGTTTCTTTATTTAACACGGGGTTTGAGGCTAAAAACAATAACGACCACATTATCTCTTACAAAAATAAGTTTATTGGTATAACGCACATGGAAAAAGCCATTGATGATAATTGGCATGTGTACAAATTACCGATTAATGGCGGCGAGCCAGTTCAGCTTACGTTCAAAGCGCCCTCGTATTTACACGGTTGGTCACCCGATGGTCGCTATATTCTTTACACCTCGCAGCGCAATAATCAATTTGAAATTTATCGCGGCAATAGCGATGGAACGGGCGAAGAGTTGCAGCTGACTAACAATAACAGCATGGATGATGGCTCTGAATATACGCCAGATGGTAAGCACATTTATTTCAATTCAAACCGCACTGGCGCTATGTGTTTATGGCGTATGGATTCTGATGGAAAAAATCCCAAACAGGTCACCTTCGATAACTTTAATGATTGGTTTCCACATATTTCCCCTGATGGCAAACACATTTTGTTTTTGTCCTATCAGCCGGATGTAGCGCCAGAATTACATCCCTACTACAAACACGTCTATCTGCGAATGTTGCCAATAGGCGGCGGTGAGCCTAAGGTGGTTGCTTATCTGTATGGTGGGCAAGGCACTATTAACGTGCCCTCATGGTCGCCGGATGGCCGTTATGTTGCTTTTGTGAGCCATAGTCAGTTGGGTGCGGATAAGCATTAAACCGGTTATGACCGGCTTAATGCTTTTATAACAAAGGCTATGTGGTGGCCTCTTAGTTTTTATAGCTTATGGCCGAATTTAACGCCTACGCGTGTTGTTGCACCTGCCACAAATTGTGGCTCCCATGTCACTTTATCTTTCGCAAACAAAATAATGGCCGTTGAGCCCAGCTTAAAACGGCCCATTTCAGCGCCTTTTTCCAGCACAATATTTTGATAGGGGTAGAGCGATGTTTGGATTTCTCGGCTTCCCATAGGCGCGAGGTGACCATCCCACACCGTTTCAATTCCTGCCACAATCATCGCGCCTACTAAAACCACCGCCATGGGGCCTATATCAGTATCAAAAATTGCAGCGACACGTTCGTTGCGTGAAAATAAACGCGGAACGTTTTCTGCAGTAACGGCATTTACTGAAAACAAATCACCGGGAATCGCAACCATAGTGCGTAGCTTTCCGCCATAGGGCATATGTACGCGGTGATAATCTTTGGGTGATAAGTAAACGGTAGCGAAATCGCCATCGATAAATTCTTGTGCAAGTGCAGCATCGCTACCAATAAGCTCTTCTACAGAATAGTCTTGGCCTTTCGCTTGAAATACACGACCGTTCACAATTTTTCCGCGCTGGCTAATAGAGCCATCCGCAGGGCAAACAACTGCCGTTGGTTCACCGCAAATAGGGCGAATGCCGGGTTTGAGTGCGCGAGTAAAAAAATCATTGAAGGATGCGTAAGCGCGTGGGTTTTCTTCGGCCGCAATCGACATATCTACGTTATAGCGTTTAACAAACCAACCGATAAACGTGTTTTTAACGAAGTTGTTATTACAGTTGGCAACGCGCCCTGCAAGGCGTGATAACGCATGTTGCGGAACAAGATGTTGTAATTTAATAAATAATTTGTCATTCATAGAAACTTTTGCCTATTTAATAGAAGCCTTGCCTATCTCAAAAGCTATTATTCGGGGTGCCGTGTAGAATGCGGCATGGTATCAAAAAGTGCGTGGCAGCGCTCTTTTATAACCTTCACCATTTACTCCTATCCCCCTAGCAGCTTATCAACGTGATTACAGACTTATCGTTTTATTTCCTTGCCGTACCGGTAGTGATATTGGTGGGAATGTCCAAAGGTGGCTTCGGCGGTGGCTTGGGTACGCTCGCGGTGCCCTTTTTGTCGCTGCTGATAGATCCCCGTTTGGCGGCAGCGATTTTATTGCCAATTTTGTGCGGTATGGATGCGGTGAGCTTATGGAGCTTTCGCGGCACGTGGGACAAGTTAAATCTTAAAATCTTAATGCCGGGTGCAATATTGGGGACTATCGCTGGCGCCCTCACATTCAATATGACCAATGCGGATATGGTGCGCTTGATTGTAGGCGTGCTTTCTATTTATTTCGTTGGGCATTATTTGTGGGGTAAACATTTTTTAGAATCGTTGCAACAGCAAAAGGCCAGCCCGGTTCGCGGTAGCTTCTGGGGCGCGGTGGCGGGTTATGTCAGTTATATCGCCCATGCAGGCGGGCCGCCAGTAGCCATTTATTTATTGCCACAACATTTGCCCAAAACCACCTTGGTGGGCACAACCATTATATTTTTTGCGATCATCAACTTTATAAAACTGATCCCCTATGCATGGTTAGGTCAAATTAATACCGAGTCTTTTTTAACCTCGCTAATACTCTTGCCGCTTGCTCCACTGGGGGTGCAACTGGGTATTTATCTGCATAATCGTGTTTCAGATCAGGTGTTTTATTGGGTTAGCTACGGGTTTTTACTGGTGGCGGGTATTAAACTGACTTATGAGGGGCTTGTAGCACTTTTGTAATGCCGTTATTGAAGTCACTTGTGTAGATGGTATTTGCTGGCTATAACTCATGCTGGAACGCAGTCTTGTGAGTTGTTTTTTAGTTGGAATAAGCTACTGCAAGCGAGTAAAGTCTTACACACACGAATCGTTTTAAAAATTCCTTATAAAAGGATACCCAAATGAAAAGAGTCCTCGTTGCGGCTATTGCGCTCTTTGCTGCATCAGCATTTGCCGATGCTCAATCAAACAGTGGCTTTTACGTAGGCGGCGGTATCTCTAACACCAAGAACGATTGGAATTCAGTAACCTTTAAACCTGTTGAGCTTTTTGGCGGTTATAAATTAAACCCTTTTGTTGGCGGCGAAATTCGCGTCGGTGGTTCGGGCGGTGATGACAAAATTTCTAACTTTGAATCAGTTTACTATCGCACTGAAAGCGCCAACTCTGTCGGTAAAACCTATCTGTTAGTGGGCTACACACATCTTGATTTAGAAACTACCGGCGGTAATTTTAACTTTAATGGTTTCTCCTACGGTGCGGGTGTTGGCTTTATTCTCAATGAGAAATTCAATTTAAATTTAGAATACAAAGTCTTGGCGGATGGTAAAGGTACTGCCTACAAAGATAAGCTTACAACCGTTGAAGATCAAAAAATGATGTTGAATTCTGTTAGCGCCACTGTCGATTATCGTTTCTAGTCTGCCCTACATCTGGAACAGCTTGCCCTGTTCCAGATTCTGCTTCTCGCTAGTCTTTGTCATTACTCTTTCCAATTGAACTGAATCGCCTACCTTTATTGTTCCGCTCTCAATAATTCGTGCAGTAATGCCGCCATGCCCGCGCACCGCGTTGTAACCACCTGCACCAAATGTTGTCTCCATTGCAGAGCACGGGTGACAAAGACCGGTGTATTCCAGAATCGCACTGCCCACACGGAATTGTTTGTCTTTCAAAGCCAGAAGGTTAATACCCGTTACGACCAAATTGCGACGCAGAAGAGCAGGTGCTACATCATTTCTACCGAGTAGAGATGCAATTGCCAGTAAATGCTCGCCCTGAATCAAGGTGACTTGGCGCTTGCCATTTTTGCTGTTGTAACGATCCCCAACCAATCCTCTGCCTGCAATCGCCTCCACTGCATTCAGTTCGATCATCGGTGCCTTACGTGCGGGTCGAATCCCAATCCATTGCAGTCTTCCGATTTGGGGAAGGGTATCGAATAAATCTTGAAGCGAATCGCTCACGGTAATTTCCCAGGTTATGTTTGAGTTGATGACTGTTGCACGAATCGCATATTAATTAAAGATGGAGCTCGGTGTGTTGCAACCTTAAGGTGAACTAGACATTTTTAACGTTTCTTTTCACCTCTACTCGCAATGGATGCGTGTGTTTTTTAATCTGCACTCTATAATGCCGCCTTTCCCTTCCACGCCTTTTTATTGAGCTTTTCATGTCTGACCCCCTTTCTGTATCCAAAGATTCTGCTGAATCAAGATTAGCGGCTGAACCTGCATTAACGGCTGCGCAGTCCAAAGGTCTTTGGGGTATGAGCCGACCACTATTCGTGGAGCAAGCGTTACAACTTAGTGTGCCAATTTTAGATATTTTCTTCCTTAGCCGAATCAGCGACTCGGCAGCTGCAGCGGCGGGCGCAATGACGCCTGTTATTTTCTTTTGCGTGAATATTTTATGGATAACCGTATTCGCTGGCTCCAGCGTTGCCGGCCAACGTTTAGGTGCAGGCGATCGTGAAAAAACCTTGGCGACCATCGCTACTTACTCCGTGTGGATTTTAATTGCAGGGTGTTTGCTGGCTTTATTGCTCTACTTGGCGTCGCCGTGGGTTTGTCATGTCATGGGGCTACCCGGGCAAATTGAAACGGATGCCGTTACCTATCTACAAGCTATTTGCGCCATTATGATTGTGTGGGCGTTTAAGATGATTTTTCAAACCATCTTAAATATTTTCGGGCTACCGCAATGGAATATGTTAGCCAATATCGTATTTTTTATTTGCAACGTTCTGTTTTGTTCTGCAGTTGTTTTCCAATGGTTTGGAATGCCGCAATACGGCATCGTGGGCGTAGCTTATGCGAGTATTTTGGCCGCTATTATTGCGGTGTTTGTAAGCGGTTTTTTTGTGTTCACGCGATTGAATTTAGCCTTGAGTTGGAAAAGCTTTACCAAAGAGTTTTTGCCATCATCCCGCCACACATTGCGTATTGCGTTGCCCAGTATGATCGAACCTATGTCGTTTGATTTAAACATGATGGTGCTCAACGGTTTCGCTGCCTCTTTAGGCGCTGCTGCACTTGCCGCAAAAATTTATACCTTCAACACATTTTTAATTGGCTTGGTTATCACCTTGGCGTTGACCATGGCCACAGAGATTTTAATCTGCCAATACGTAGGCTCAGGTAGCTACGAAAAGGCCGTGCGCCAAATGCGACAAAGTTTGAAAGCTGCACTTTGGGGGTCGGCAATCTTAGTGGTAATTCTTTTGCTGTTACATCGCCCAATCATTGGTCTCTACACCGATGATGAATGGATTATTAGCGCATCTTTTTGGTTATTTTTATTGGCCGCGCTATCTGAGCCACCAAGAGCGGTAAACGTTATGGTGGGTGGTACGTTGCGCGCAACCGGCGATGGCTTATTAATCTCCATTGTCGGCCCCTTGTTTACCTGGATAGTCGCCATCCCCGCCGCTTACTGCATGGTATTTTTATTACATTGGGGTATTTACGGCATTTTGTTATCAGCCATCCTCGATGAAGGTGTTCGTTCAATCTTTTATTGGCGTCGCTGGAAGGCCAACAAATGGCATCACACCCATGTATATGCGCTTGAGGCAAAGGCGGTTTAAAAAATTTGGATTTTTGCGGTGAGTGCGAGTAATCCTAACTCGCCGTTAGCGATTTGAATGACTCAAAGTCGCTTTTTAGTGTTGACATTAGTTGCCTCAAACGCCAAAATGCGCGCCCTTGATATGGCTAGATAGCTCAGCTGGTTAGAGCACAGCACTCATAATGCTGGGGTCGGCGGTTCAAGTCCGCCTCTAGCTACCATACAAATCAAAAGGTTACAGACGAAAGTTTGTAGCCTTTTTTTTCGACTTACTACAAAGTAGCTACATTTCTGCAAAAAACCCTTTTAGAAAGGGCGACTGTACAAAATATGGTCGCAAGATTCAGACACATAGAACACTCACCCTTCCTAAAAGGGTTGTCATTTAAAAGCTAAAACCACTCATAGGCGACAGCCTAGTCACCGAGGCCATGTAGTCGGGTGCAAGGTGGGCATAGCGCATAGTGACCTTCAAATCGGAATGACCGAGAATCCGCTGTAAAGCCAAGATATCGCCACCGTTGATAAGATAGTGACTTGCGAACGTATGACGCAGGACGTGTGTTAACTGCCCGTCAGGTAACTGAATACCAGACCGCTCGACAGCCTTCCTAAAAGCACCCTTGCAGCTCGAAAAAAGAGGTTGTCCGGACGGATAGCCGAGGGATGAAAGATAGGCGCTAAAATCGTTAGTAACCGGCACAACACGAACACGACCATTCTTGGTATCTGAGTAAACGACCCGATCCGCAAACAACGATTTACGCGTTAAGGAATTAGCCTCACCCCAGCGAGCACCAGTAGCTAAACACAAGCGGGCAACTGCACCACAATGGTTATTGCTGGACTCATCACACGCAGTTAGAAGCACTTCAATTTGCTCAGTGGTCAAAAACGACAATTCACGTTCACGTTCAGCAAAGGTGCGGATTTTAGACAGAGGGTTTTTACCGTGATATTGATCTAATCGAATTAGCTCAGAAAATACGGCACGGAGATAACGAGTCTCATGATTAACCGTTGACACTGACACTTCGTTTAAACGGTTTTCTCGGTATCGGGAGAAGTGTGCAGTAGTAAATTGATTGACCGAAGGATCACCCAGAGCGGTACAGATGGCCAAGGTTCGAGCAAGTCTAGTTTTGGAATCCCTCAAAGTGACACCGTGTAATTTAAACCACAGGTGAACTAAATCAGAGAGCTTTCGCTTGTCAGCAGTAAAATCCAAAGGCGAGACTTTAACCGCAGCCGTAAAATCTGCTTGTATTTGCTTTAGCTCTTTACGCGTATCACGAATACGGACAACACGAATACCATTGCGACCAGCCGGATAAAAATCCAACTTATAGCGACCATCAAGAAGTTTTTTAATCACAGCAAGATAACCAAATTAAGCCTGGGAGGGTGTAACGCTTTTAGAGTAATGGCGAAGACTTTCACCCTTTTTCCTAGCTCGATATGAACGTTGACGGCAAGCAGCAGAGCAAAATAGCTTTTGACCATAGTTACTGCCGACTAAATAGGCAGAGCACCCAAAACCTGTACACGTATACACACGAAAACGACGGGCCATTATGCAGCTACCCCATTTAAAATATGATGACGAATCTTTTTAGTGACAAATTCAAGAAGAATCTCAGATAAAAATTCACTCTCACCATACAGCTTACATCCGAAATAATTTGCCAGTTCAGCATCTAAACCAGCTGATAAAATTTTAGAAACTACAAACGAAGGATGAAATCTTTTACGAGCGTAAAGCCTAATTTGATTGCCAAGCCAAAAAGCTACGTTACGATTAGAGTTTTCAGAAGGCGGTTTTTGTTCACGTCTATAAGCTAGCGCCGGAGATGGGCAAAATATTTCAATATCTTCAATCAAATACTGCCAAACGGGATCTATATAACTAGTGGAATGCTGCAATCTAAAATTATTTAAGGAGTACTGCCAGAGTGCAGTCAAATGCGGTGCTAAATCAGCGTAGGTTTTGATAGAGAGATTTTTACCGTCAGTCCCTTTGGTGCCGTAGCAAAACTGATTAATGATCGTATGGTGAAATCTAGCCTCGATACGATGAACATCATCACCATGCTGAAATTCCGAAATATTTTCTTTTGAAAAATCACCGTCAAAATCAGTGGAAATAACTTTAGACCATTGATCACACCAGAACTGATATTTATCGCTCTTTAGCGATTCAGAAACCTTGTCATAAATACAAAATTGCAAAGCGCCCGCAGAACCGAAAGTGTATGACTGCCCAGCACCATAAATAACCGCAGTTTCATTCAAGTCAGCCTGTGCATTAGAAATACAATTAAATTTGTATTGACGCTTAGCCTTAGCGACTAGCCGCTGTTCTAAATCTACAGGCACATGAAAACCTTTAACATCGACAGCAATATGACAACTAACGCCAGACGGGACGAGCTGATACGCAAAATCAGAGGCTATAGAGTCGATCAAATCAGTTAAGGCAGTCGGAGTGTGTTCAGCGATAAGCTGGGGAGTGCATTCGATCTTAATGTGCGAGGCAGACAAGTCAGGTTCAGCATAAAACGACTTGATAAGCACCACGAAACCCAAATCAAGATTTTTTAAAATATATTGATAGCCAGAAGCTTTGCTAGAACGAGTAATTAACCAATCACGATCACTGATAGTAAGGAAATTTGCAGAGGATTCATACTCAGTTGCGATATAGGCCAATACATCTTGTTTAAGCAGGCAGTTGTAAAGCTGTTTTATTGTATCTACACCACAGTGCAAGTAACGAAGGCCGGATAAATCTACAGAATTGGTTTGATTATAAAAGCGATTACCTTCACGGTGCCAAAACTTATTTTCGTATCTCATGCGGAGATTCCTATTATTTAAAAAGCGGTTTAAAAACTAGATAACATGGCGCATTGTGGTTGAGTGTGTTTAATCACCCCCCTTATTAATTACGTGTTACAGAGACGTAAAGCAGCCGCTTTTGCAGTTGCAGCGCTGCGCACCGCAACTGCCAGAGGCAACTGCAAAAGGAGATAGAAACCAGAATGAAAGGCTATAGATAGTGCACATGACATTACAGGCACCTCACAAGGCTTTTTGAATTGTCTATAGTCACTTCAGCCATACAATCCGAAAGAGGCCGTATAGCGAAGCCCATACCGTTTATATCAGCACTTGTTAGATACTTATCTGGTTCGCCAGTGCTAAAGGTGTAAGCCTTGATATCATTGATGTTGAAGGTGCCGATAATGCGCAACTTACCAACAAAGGCAGAAAGTCGTGACTCTGGCGTTTGGTCAGTTTGCAAATCAGGTAAAGACAAACCCACAGCAGCAATAGGTTTAGTTTTTTGTTCAGGAAGTTTTTCTGAATTGGTTTTTTGATGCTGCAAATTGTAGCGAATTATATTTTTTTCAATTTGTTCGGTGTGATGCATGATCATTGCAGAGATACCTAGCAGAATACCTGTGGCAAACGCTACGGGCGATTTAAAGCGCTTCCAGTGGATTTTAGTGATGCGCATGATATTTTCCTTGGTCATTTGTATTGAGTAGCGCCCGTGCGTATGCCAAGGCGTTAGGATTGAATGCGTACCGTGAGGATAACTTTGCAGGAACGCTTGGCGGGTGTCGTAACAGGCAAACAGATCATTACCACGGTAAGTCCATACGTCAGATAACAAACCGTCGGCGTAGGTAACTTTTGCTCTGTGTATTCGAGGAAACGTGACGTTTACACCGATGCAAAGCTTTACCAGAGGCGCTAGAAAAGGTACGCGCAATTTATCCAATCTACGGCACTCAACTAGCAACTCAGCGATAGCATCCCTCGCCTGCGAATCCAAAATAGATATATCCTGAATAATTATGTAAACGTGCCAGCCAAGTTTGCGTGCATGCAAAAACCAATCGTTAACGGCTTTACGATCTTTATCTTGCCAGTTGCGTGAGTTAAACCAAGTGCCGCACTCATCGAGTACAAGTAGTCCAAATTTATCTTCGTCATAATCGCCTTGGTAGCCTTTCCCTATTGCATCCAAATCTTCGATTTTTGGTTTATCTGGAATGCGAATTAAATCGATATTTCTTGATGTTTTTGTTGCCATTGCACGCAAATTAATATCGAGATTTGTCGCTACACGAAGTCCTTTTCTAAGCGCATCGCGAATACGGCCAACACAAACCAATGATTTACCGTTACCTAGTTTTCCTGTAACACAATAAACGCTCATATTTTTTTACAGCCTGAATTGAACAACTTTAATATTCCATTCATAAACCCAGCGCAACGTATGGGCTGTAAAAACTGCAGCAATGCACGCGTACGCATTGGATGGAACAAACATAGATATAGCTGTTTCTACAGCGGCAGGAGTTGAACCAACCAAAGCCGCCATAATTGCAGCTATAGCGACAAAGAATGCAACAGTAAAAGCAGTAATCGCAACAACAACAAAACCTATGATCACAAATCTTTTCGTTAAATGCTGCGCGAAAAATACTACTAAACCACTAAACAACGAGCCCAATAAAGAGCCAATCCAAAAAAATAAAGGCATAGTTATCGCTCCACTGGTCTAATAGCTAAATGATAAATATAAATCGCTGTAGAACATGACAGAAACCAGCCAAACAACATTTTCCAGATGTTAAAAAGCTCGCATCCCAGCGTAATTGTTCCAACAATTTTAAATTGCATTGTGTAAGGCTGGCAGGCTTGAGGCTGAGGGAAAAAGCCTAAAACTTTTATTTTAATTTGATCAGTAGCACCTTTAAAGGATATGCCCTCATTCTGAAATTTTTCGATATCGTCCTTTGCAGATTTTTCATAATCACTAAGAGCAGCTTCGCCCTTGGATTTAAAGTCATCAATGATTTGTTGCGTTTGACTCTCAGTGGGCGTTTTGTTTCTGCCCATACATTCATCATAGCTTTTAGCTGTGGGATCACACTCACCAGAATCATCTTCTCCACCGCCACCGGTTCCACCGCTACCAGTACTTGTACCAGAACCTGAACCGCCACCCGAACTGGTTGACGTCGAACTGTTTTGTGATGAATTACTAGAGGATGATTTAGAGCTGGATGATGATGATGAGGGTGAACTAGAAGACGAAGAGCTAATAGGATCATTATCTTTAACGCACATAAAATAAAATGGTGCATTTGATACAACTAAAGCGTGATGACCAGTAGGACAATCACCATTATTTTTTACACAAAAATTTCCATCTTTTTGAAACCCAATTGGACAAGAATCACCTGAACCATATTGATAACCGCCAGCATTATTGTTACCACCAGTGGAGCCACCGCCATTGTTACCTCCACCATTATTTCCACCGCTGCCAGAACCACTAGAAGTACCTGAACCAGAAGATGTACCAGAGCCACTAGATGCACCTGAACCAGACGAACTACCGGCACCAGACGCAGCAGAAGACGCATTACCGCCGTTGTTTACACCATCACTACCATAGCAACCATAAATACCATTTACAGTACCAAAGGCATCTTTTGGATTAGGGCAAGTTGGAGCACCATAACAACCTTCCACACCGTTAAAAACGCCATAGGTTTGTCTAGGGTCAGGACACGTTTTTTGGCAAATTGCATTGCCGTTTAAAGTGCCTTGATTGACTTCACCAGAAGCGCACTGCTGAGGTGAACTACAAGAGCCATCTACGTTATATTCAAAACAAACTTGGCAACTTCCATTAAATCTTGGCTGGCCTGAAGGGCACGAACCTTTAGGTACACACTTTAGGGTTAACGGATCTTTCTCCTCATTAACACCGCAAACACACGTATCAGACGCGGAGCAATGTTCTGGCGGTGGAATTGGGCACGATTTTTTTTTAAAGCATTTATGATCCTGCCTAGAATAACCGTTGGTTTTTGTACAAACTGCAGACGGGCGTGTATCAATACCCAATACGCCGTTAATAGATGCACAATGATCGATAACCCCCTGTATAGAAGCAGGAACGGTATAAAAAACGCAGCTATATGACTGAAGTACAGGGTCAACACCAGCAACGTAACAGGGTTCTTCAGCGATACAAAAGGAAGAACATGAAATAAAAAATAAAAATAATATTTTTTTCATTTTAATAGACCAAAATTTGGTATTAAAAAAAGCCCATTAATGTTTTGCAAAAATGGGCTTTAGGAGGCAACAGAAATCTAATTTTTAAGCCGCACCCACTGCGTGGATGTGGCTTATTAAAAATTAGATTTGTTTGGAACCACGCTTGATCAAACGGATAACTAAAAAGCCACCAATTGCAATCGCGATTACTGGTCCAACTAACGCTAAAACACCAGTCACATTTTCTTCTGCCTCAGTAACCATTGCAGTAGCCCACGCGGGTAATGCAGCACTTGCAGCAGAAGACATTGCCAATACAGACGCAGCAACAGCAGCTTTCATTGCCAAGCCTTTAGAACGCAAAATTGAAAAAGAATTTTTCATTAAATTTTCTCCGAAATAGCTTTGATAAAATGTATTAAATAGCCTGCACACCAACCAACGATATACATGCCGAACAACGAACCAAGGACAAAAATGGCGTCTTGCTCTGTCATCTTTGTCCACCTTTGTGAAAGCCCATTGCAAATGCTACAAATAGGCCAAACACTAAGCCGAGATCGAAAAGCGCTTGAATATCGATAACACTTTCCATGATTGTTAAACCTATCTTTTAGTTAAAAGTAAATATAAAAAATAAAAGACAATGAATACGGTTAAGAGAAAAGCGAACACAGAAAATATTTCTCGCTCCATGATTTTTTACTCAATAATTAAGCTGTTTTTGAAACAGGAGCATTTTTAGCTACAATTTTTGTAGCTACTTGCCCCAATTTTCCACCGCCTGCTTTTTTCAAGCGAAAAGTAATATCCACCAGAACGGGATAGGTTTTAAAAGAGAGTGATTGATAAACGCTAGCGTCAGCTTGCATTTTCATAATGTTGATGCCCTTTGCGTTTTCCGCTTTTTCGTCCTGAACTTGCTGGCCGAGAAATACAGAAACATACTCTTCATTATTTTCAGCTTTAAAATAGGAAGCACCAAAAAGCTCAGCAGTCATTACAGATTCAATTAAAGACATTTTTAAAACCCTCGTTAAAAAGCCGCACAGTGATTTAATTCGGAGCCGCGACTTGTAAGCCCTGAAAGTGAAAAATTAAAAGAGGCCGCAACTCTGCGAACAATCCGCATATTGTCTTTATGCAGAGCGCGACCAAGGCGAAAACCATTACTCATAATCACCCCTAGTGAAGACGGTTTTACCCGCTTGGAGGTCAGCTAATAGGCGTGAAAAATTTATGAAACGTTGACGGCCAATCTTTACCGTGGGGAGTGCATCCGTTTCAACGAAACCGCGGATAGTGTCTTTAGTAACACCCATGAAGGTGGCGCATTGATCCTGTGAGCACACAGGAGGTATGACAGACAAAGTTAAAGGGGTGTTGTGGTCAAACGACATTAAGCAGCTTCCTTAGCAGTTTGTGCCTCAGCTAAAAATGCTTTGAATTTTTTAAGCTCGGTGTGAGGGAACTCGAAACACGCTTTATCAAAAAATATTTCGACGCGTGAAGAATTTGAAGAATGAATACGAGCGGTATCGGAAATAATCGTCAGGGAATCGGTGGCAGTAAATGAAACCAACAAAGCGGTGAAATAGCCACAAGGCTGGAAGGTGAAACGAATTTTAACGTTATCAGCGGTTATCAGAGTCGCTTGAGGAATTGCCATGTTTGCACCTTTCGTATTTATGTTCATGGCTTGGCTTTTAAACCACGTTGCGCCACAATGAACCACGTTTTGTAATATCTACATGCAATATTTAGATCGAATTTTAGTATCTAATATTTAGATTGCATATTAGGTGTGAATTCATCCTCTGTCTATATGCTAGATAGAATAATTAGATATAAATTATGGATTACATAGACCGAATAAAAGAAATAGAGAAATCAGAAAACCTAAGCCGAGAAGACTTAGCGATGAAGTGCGGTTTGAAATACACCAGATTACGTAACGTTGTAGGAGGTCAGGCAGAATTAAGGGCAAGTGATCTAGCTACAATTGCCTCAGCATTCCCAGAATATGAAGTGTGGCTATTCACCGGTAAAGAATACCCCGCAGAAGGGCAAATAAGCCCAATGACAAAAAGCGCACAGAAGGACTTAGGAAAACTAGGGAAGGCTTAATTATTGCAGCCAAGGTTGCCAGTAAATGGAGGATGGGAAGATGAACGATTACATTCAAATACAGCTAGACCAGTTAATCAATAAAGTAGAAAAATTTAACTACGTAAAATTTGGGATAGTGCTGTTTATAGCTTTAACAGCCTCAAGATTATTTAGCGACTGGATTGAGTGGGAAATAGTTACCTATAAAGCAGAATTGGCAGCCGAAAAAATACAACAAAAAATACAAGCCGATTTAAAAATAAGTGCTCAGCGCCGCGAAGCCGAGGAAAGAAATAGAGCGATTAGGGATGCAGAAATAGCTCGTCAGCAAGCAAATTACCAGGCAGAACAACAGCGCCTTATTCAGGCAAATAAAATACGCAATGAAAATGCAGCGGAAGCCCAAAGAAAGAAAATGGGAACATGCCAGTTTTGGATAAGTGAATTTAACAAATCCAGATCAGAAAGCGACAAAAATCATAGGGACGTATCTTGCAGGGCGGCAGGTATGCCATTCAACTAAAATCTTAATTATTGCGGCCAAGGTTCTCAGGAAGAGGACGGAGTAATACTCATGAAAGCATTAAAAATAGGGTTAATTATATTGGCAATGCTAGTCGGGGCTTGTGGAGTAACAAACTTAATAAGAAACATAGTTGGTTACTACGCATTAGAAAATCTTAAAAAAACAACCGATGAAGCAATAAGCTCTCAGAAAAGCGGAAAGAAAAATTAAAGAATATTTCGGCCAAAGTGGCCGATAAGTGAATGAACAAGCTCAAAATTTAGATAAAACATCCTCTTCAGCCTTTTTGGCGCTGTCTTTAGTCGCAGCCGAAATGTGCGCATGGTATGTTGACTTGAAGCACCACCATGTATATATCATTTGGTAAAGGCTAAAAAAAACTAAGGACGAAAGCAAAACATCGAACACAAAGAAATCTAACTGAGTTTCACTTACGAGTCGCGCTGTCAAAATAATTATTGAAGATAATGAGATCCAAAAATAAATTAGAAAGGTAAAAATTTTATGCCCCAAAAGGACTATTAACATGGATTTTTTTCCGCTTTCCATATATCCGAGCTCATAGTTTAGCCGAACTACAGGCACCAAATGAGCTTTGACAGCACGACTTAATACACGACGCCACAATGGTTTGATTAATGAAATCACAAAGGCTGCTATAGCGCTCCCCATTACTCCTAACAAGACAATGCCGACAATGGAGCTTTTAAGCCATGTTTCAATATTTTCCATAAGACCCCACAAAAAACCATTGAATTTAATAAATTATGCGTGAGTATAGCTTGCTTAATTTAATCTAGTACTGGTCAATATCCCACACGATATTCCGACTATGACCAGTAGCCAAGTAGTTTCTGATTAGGCAAGATGAAAGAGTCAACCCAATCCACTAAAAGGAATTAGCCATGCTTGTACTTACCCGCAACACCAGAAATTCTATTGTGATTGAAACTTCCGATGGCACCATTGAAATTACGGTGTGCGGAGTGAAAGGCGATCAAGTCAAAATTGGAGTAGATGCACCTGAGAATATTGATATTTGGCGCAGTGAGCTTTTAGAAAATCAAGTAGCTTAAATCACCACAAAATAACCACTTTTAAAGTTTTTATGTGGTTTAGCGTGTGGTATCATGGTTGTAAGCCTTTGTTTTAGCTCGTATATGTTTGAGTGTGGTCTAGTTGCCAGAACTCATAATGCTGGGGTCGGCGGTTCAAGTCCGCCTCTAGCTACCATATTGTTAAAAGGGCTTGTAGGATTACTCCTACAAGCCCTTTTTTTATGCCCATCCATAACGCATTTCAATTCTCTAGGCGATGGGATATTCAGTCTCCAGATTCGATAGAGGTTCACGATGGAATTTCTCGATTTAAATCCTGCTAGCAAAGCCAAAGGCTTGGTTCATTTACCCGGCTCCAAAAGTATTTCTAACCGCACTTTGCTACTGGCGGCTTTGGCTTCGGGTACGACAGAAATTCGCGATCTGCTTAAATCTGACGATACCGACCGTATGCTGGAAGCGCTTGCCGCCTTGGGCGTAGGTGTCACTAAAACCGGTGAGAATGACTATTCGATTGTGGGTAGTGGCGGCAGCTTTCCCAGCAAAGAAGGTGATCTGTTTCTAGGTAATGCGGGCACCGCGTTTCGCCCTTTAACGGCAGCGTTGGCTTTGAGTGGCGGTACTTACAAATTGCACGGCGTTGCGCGTATGCACGAACGCCCGATTGGCGATTTGGTAGATGCACTGCGTCAAATCGGCGCGGATATTACTTATCTTGGTGAAGAAGGCTTTCCTCCGTTACTGATCAAGCCAGCGACTATCGCCACGAACGGTGTGATTAAAATTCGCGGCGATGTTTCTAGCCAATTCCTGACGGCATTGTTAATGGCGCTGCCGATGACTGGGAAAGAAACCCACATCGAAATGGTGAGCGAGCTTATCTCCAAGCCTTACATTGAAATTACCCTCAAGTTAATGGCGCAATTCGGTGTGAATGTTGTGCGCGATGGTTGGGAGGGTTTTACGGTTCCGGCAGCGGCAGGTTATAAATCTCCGGGTACAGTTTTTGTGGAAGGCGATGCTTCATCGGCTTCTTATTTCCTTGCGGCTGGTGCCATTGGCGGCGGCCCTGTGCGGGTCCAAGGTGTTGGCGCGAGTAGTATTCAAGGCGACATCGCTTTTGCGGATGCGCTTGAAGCGATTGGCGTTACCATCACCAAAGGCGATAACTGGATTGAAGCTTCTGCGCCATCCTTACCGCTTAAAGCGTTTGATCGCGATTTCAATCATATTCCCGATGCTGCTATGACTCTTGCGGTAGTTGCGCTGTTTTGCGATGGCCCCTCGCGATTGACGAATATCGCTAGCTGGCGCGTGAAGGAAACTGACCGTATTGCGGCAATGGCAGCGGAGTTGCGCAAGTTGGGTGCGATTGTAGAAGAGGGCGAGGATTGGTTGCGCGTAACCCCAGTGGAAACGTTAATTCCCAATGCGGCTATTGATACTTACGACGATCATCGCATGGCGATGTGTTTTTCGCTGGCCACTTTTGGGGGTGTTCCGGTGCGTATCAATGACCCCAAATGCACTGCAAAAACATTTCCCACCTATTTTGATGTGTTTGCATCTGTCGTTAGTTAAGGTTGAATTTTTTGTATTAAAAGCCGCCATGTGCGGCTTTTTTTATGCGCGGCATATTGATGCTTCTCTGAATATTTGACGGAATATTGTGTTATTGTCTTATAGTAATAATAACTGTGAGCTATACGTTACTAAAAGAGGAAATATAAATGCGTCGATTCACCCTTTATTCTATTTTCTTATTGTTTTTAACATCTTGGTGCTCATCCGCTTTTGCGGATCACGACATTAAACATTTTAAAGACATCGTATGGGCCAGCCCCAAAGGTTTTAATTTAACCTTGGATATAGCTGTTCCCGATACAAAAACCAAAGCCAAACCGGTGCTAGTGATTTTTCATGGTGGTGGTTGGTTATTAAATAATAAGTCGATCATGACCGACTTGGCAGGCACCATTGCAACTCGTACAGACGTAATCACAGTCAACGTGAATTATCGTCTCCTTTCCGATGTTAACAACGCCACGACCATGGCAGAGCTAGTTGAAGACGCTATGGGCTCAGTGCTGTGGGTAAAAGACAATATCAAACGCTACGGTGGCGACCCGAAAAAAGTAGCCGTAACGGGTGATAGCGCCGGCGGTCATTTAGCCGCGATGGTAACTCTGGCAGGGCGTAATCTTGGCAGCGATAGCTTTAGCAAAAAGCCTCTCACTTTTAAGCCAACCTATTTACCCAAAAATATGACAGCTGAGCAAGTTGCCAAAAAAGATGGCCTGAAACTTCAAGCAACAATGTTGAGTTACGCCGTATTTAGTTTGGTAGAAGTGGGCAAGAGTGGTTTTGAGAGCGAAAAAAATCCATTCTGGAAATTTGCCAATGCCAAAGCGCGTGGAATATTTGGCGATACCATCAATGCTAATGACAACCTGGATTATTACCAAGCCGTATCACCCAATCAATATCTGGTGAATGCGAAGGATTACAAGTTGCCACCTCAGTTTGTGCATGTGGGCGAGTTGGACGGTATGACCACGCCTGTGCTTGCAAAACAATATGTTGAGCAGCTGCAAAGCCTTGGGCAACCCGTGAGTTTTAAAATTCATCCGGGTAAAAAACATGGCTTCTTGGATAGTGGTTGTAGCGACTACAACAATGGTTGCTTCAAAGAGCTTTCTGAACCAGGTGTTAGTGACATGGTTGGCTTTTTAAATGAAGTATTCCATTTGTAAGTTTTGTTGTTGAGTTGTGCAGGCTGGGTTCGAATCTGCCAATGTCGTTAAAGCGCCCATCGAATCTGCTTCGATGGGCGTTATTGTTTTGTATCTGACAATTATCAGCGCGGCTTATGACTATTAAAGTAAAGCGTGCTCGTATCTAATAAAAATGGAGTCATTATGGGTCAACTCACCACTATCAAGGCTGGCCATTTGCCAACCCAGAAGCCACGGGTCAGAAAATATTCGGGTTTATCCCGAATCTGTGCTCTCGCACTGTGTTTTTCTGCATTCGCCAGCGCTCAGCTCATGCCAGATCAGCTTCAGCCAAAAGTGTTGCCATATAAAGATTTGTCGCTCAGCTTTGAAGAACGCGCCAAAGATTTAGTCTCGCGTATGACGCTGGAAGAAAAAACACCGCAGCTGATTAACGATGCTCCCGCAATTCCAAGATTGGGCGTGCGCGAATACAACTGGTGGAACGAAGGTTTGCACGGTGTAGCAGCGCTGGGTGAAGCCACTGTATTCCCGCAAGCGGTAGGTATGGCAGCGGCATGGAATGAACCGCTGATGCATAAAGTTGCGGATGTAGTGAGTACCGAATTCCGCGCAAAACATTTTTCCAGACTGCATCGCTTTGGTGGTTCTGATTGGTTTGCTGGTTTGACCGTATGGTCACCCAACATCAATATTTTTCGCGATCCACGTTGGGGGCGCGGGCAAGAAACCTACGGTGAAGATCCATACCTGACTTCACGTCTGGGAGTTGCCTATGTAAAAGGTTTGCAGGGCGATGATCCACGCTACTTAAAAACCGTTGCAACGCCCAAGCACTACGCTGTGCACAGCGGCCCGGAAGCTGGCCGCCATCGCGATAACGTGAATCCAACCCCGAAAGATCTTGAAGAAACCTATTTGCCCGCGTTCCGCGCCACTGTCATAGAAAGTAAGGCGGAGTCGGTAATGTGTGCATATAACGCTGTCGATGGCGTTCCCGCGTGTGCAAACGCTGCATTACTAAAAGACACTTTGCGTGATAAGTGGGGCTTTAAAGGATTTGTGGTATCGGACTGCGCGGCAGTTTTCGATGTCTACCACAAGAGCAACCATGGTTATACCGCAACGCCAGAAGAAGGTATCAAAGCCGTATTTGATGCCGGCATGGATTTGATTTGTGGTGACGCCGATGAGGCGAACCACATCAACAGCGCTCTCAAAAAAGGTTTAGTGAGCGAGGCACAAATTGATACTGCTCTGGTGCGTTTGTTCACTGCAAGAATGCGTCTTGGTCAGTTCGATCCGCGTACTCAAGTCTTCCCAAAAATTACCGGTAAGGACAACGATACCGACGCACACCGTCAGTTGGCGCGTACCCTTGCGGGGGAATCTTTGGTGTTGTTGAAAAATAAAGATGGCTTCCTGCCGTTCAAATCTTCAGTGAAAAAACTGGCTGTTGTTGGCCCCAACGCCGATAGTATTCCGGCGCTGGAAGGTAACTACAACGGCAGTCCATCAAACCCTGTAACGGTATTGAAAGGAATTCGCGCGCGCTTTGGTGAAAGCAATATTTTCTATGCGCAAGGAACGGGATTGGTTGATCCTGTGCAATCAGCTGTACCCAACAACGTACTGTGTGCCGATGAGAAATGTAAAAAATCTGGCTTGAACGCGGAATACTTTGCGGATAAAAGCTACATAGATAAGCCGCTCAGCAAGCGTGTCGATGCTAACGCAACGGTAAGCTGGAGCAACGAAGTGGCCAGCGGCGCAGTGCGTTGGACTGGTTTTGTTAAAGCACCGGAAAGCGGCACTTATTCCATGCGTTATCTTGCAGACGGCGGTTACCGTATTTGGGTGAATGACAAAATCGTGATTGATGCCTGGAATGTTGATTGGCGCCCCGTAATTGCGAGCGGCACGGTAGATTTGGTTGCAGGCCAAACCTATCGCCTGAAAATCGAAGCCTTCCAGCGCGGTGAGCAAGGTAATGAACAATTACTGTGGAGTCTGCCTTCAAACCCTGGTGCGCAAGCAGCGGTAAATGCCGTGAACAATGCAGATGCCGTTGTGTTTGTGGGTGGTTTGACTGCGCAAGTCGAAGGCGAAGAAATGCCAGTACCTATGCCCGGTTTTACCGGCGGCGACCGCACTGACTTGAATTTGCCTGCCGCACAACGCGCCTTGCTGAAACAACTTTACGCTACCGGCAAACCGGTTGTGGTTGTGCTTATGAACGGTAGTGCCTTGGCGGTAAACGAAGAAGACGCATCAGCAACGGCTTTAGTTGAGGCTTGGTATCCCGGGGGGCAGGGTGGTGAAGCGGTTGCCTCTATGTTGGCAGGCGATTTCAGCCCTGCAGGCCGCTTGCCAGTGACTTTCTACAAGTCGCTTGACCAGTTGCCAGCCTTCACGGATTACTCCATGAATAACCGCACCTACAGGTTCCACGCAAACGACGTGCTTTATCCCTTTGGTTATGGGTTGTCGTACAGCAAGTTTGCTTACGGCGCGGTTAAATCCCCCAAGCAGTGGGATGCAAACGGCGTGGTCACTCTATCGGTTGATGTCACCAATACCGGCAACATGGATGCAGATGAAGTGGTTCAGTTGTACGCCGCTCGTAAGGATATTCAAGGTTCACCGATTCGTACCTTGGTGGGCTTCCAGCGTATCCATCTTGCCAAAGGCAAAACCCAGAAAGTTACCTTTACGTTAGATGACCGTGGCTTGAGTACGGTAGATGCCAAAGGCCAGCGCTCAGTAGTGCCTGGAACGGTTAATCTTTGGATCGGTGGCGGTCAGCCTGCGCAGCGCGCCGGGCTTGAGCCTGCATCTGGTAGTGAAGCCAGTATCCTGATCAAAAAGGGAAAAATGCTTTAATCCCGGTTCATTAATTGGGGATTCGAGCAAGGCGCCTTGATGGTAATCTCATCTTGGCGTCTATATATTGGCTAGGTGTCGATAAATTTTACAAAATCACTTTGCTTGGATGATTTTGTGACGTGCATCACTATGATTTCAAAGTAAAATTATTTTATGGCATTTTATTTGCTTTCTTGTGGCGTCTAAGTTTTCAAAATTATCTTTTTATTTAAATAGTGGTGCGACATATGAATATTCAATGGATTAAAAAAATTGCGGCTTCAATAGTATTGCTTGTTAGCAGTAACTGTTTTGCCGGGGTTATCGTGGATGTAGTAGAAGTAAACACCAAGCTGAACTTTTTGCAGTCTGCGAGCTGGACACACAAAGTTCTTGATAATGGTTTTGCGTTGGGTTCTGCGCAAAGTGCGAATGTCACTATTCAGCTATGGGATGATTCAACCTCATGGTTGGACGGTTCTGAATCTGCAACCATCGTAATTGGCGTGCTGGATTTTGAAGACGGCGCCCTGTTTTATAACCCTGTTTCTAACTGGGTTGGCAATTTAGGTATTACTTCAATGGCACTTTTGAATTCACTGGGTGAATTGAGTGTTACCGTTGCCAGCTCTTGGGGTGATTTTAGAATTGGTAGCTCAACCTTAACCGTTAACACCGCCAATGTGCCAGAGCCAAGTGGTTTGTTGTTATTGTCTCTTGGTTTGTTGGGCTTAGTAGCTGCGCGCAAACAAAAGTAAGTTTTTACGCTTTAAGGATGAATAGTTAAATCAGGGAATGGTGTAAAAAAGGCTTCTGAAGAGAAGCCTTTTTTATGCCATGAGTTTTATGATGTTTTATTACTGTGAATCATTCTTTAAATATCAACCGGATTTGGTTTTTTCTTCTTTGCCCCAGTTGTACAGTTCTGGAAATAACTTCATCCAAACTCCCACGACGAGCAAGGTACCAACACCCCCC
>Ga0247803_1000050_pt1 | contig 83972 bp, 65 predicted proteins | sample UWRJL014104B1_FD_180928 | JGI IMG/M metagenome (GOLD analysis project Ga0247803, IMG submission 180928) | Plant litter microbial communities from Arlington Agricultural Research Station in Wisconsin, United States - UWRJ-L014-104B-1 | ecosystem: Environmental > Terrestrial > Plant litter >... | reverse complement strand
GGCGACGGCCATGAAGTCGTCAAAGGCCAGCTGGCGATGCTCGCGCAGCGCCGCCTGGTGCCAGGCCGGGCCGAACTCGCCCCCGCCGCGGATGTTGGCGATGACATAGGCGCCGCCATTCTCGAGCCACAGCTTGCCCATCTCGGGGATGTAGATCGGCGGCTTGGAGACCTGGAACCCGCCATAGCCATAGAGGATGGTCGGGGTCGATCCATCCAGCGGCGCATTCGCCGGCATGGCTATGAAGTATGGGATCTTCGTCCCATCCGACGAGGTCGCCTCATACTGATGCACGACATGGGTCGAGGCGTCGAACTTGGCCGGGGCGACGCGCAAACGAGTCAGATCGCCTGTGCCGGCGTCGGCGAGGCTGAGGGTCGCGGGGGTGAGTAGGCCCTCGGTCGAGACGAACACTTGGCCCGAGGATTTCGACGCATCGCCCAGAGATACGGAGCTGTTTGCGGGGACCGGAACGTCCGTAAGGGTCCAGCCCGCAGTCATGGTGCCAGGGTTACGCGTTCTAAACTGTAACAGGCGGCTCGCCACATTGTCCGAGACCACGGCGATGACCGTATCACCGACGACGGCCGCTTCAAGCAGGGCCTGCTTATCCCCGGGTACGAAAAGCGTTCGCGGACTGAAGTGCAAATAGACGGTCGGCGGACGTTCAGGATCTGGCGCCTGCCGAAGCTCGGCCAGCGGCAAGCTTATAAGGTCACCCGCCTTGTAGCTTGCATACTGGAAGTCCCAAGGCTCATCGTTCGAGAAAATGAGGAGGCCACGGAGCGTGCCGATGAGCGTGACACGTTCAGGCAATTGGAGCCGGACAGAAGCCCCGCCCACCACCTGCCACGTCTCGGACCGATAGGTGTCCAGCGGACGGCTGATCAGAACCGCCTCGACCGAACCGGCCTTGTCGCGGAAGACCATGGGGCTGACGCCATAGCCGCCGTCGCCGATGTCGCCACGATAGACCTCGGTCGCCTGGGCCAGGGTCTGGCCCCGCTTCAGCGACTTGACGATGAAGGGATAGCCGCTCTCGGTCAGGGTGGATTTGTCGCCCTCGGGGCCGAAGTCGGTGGCGACCAGAAGGGTGTCGCGGTCCAGCCATTCCAGCCGGTGCTTGCCCTCGGGCAGGACAAAGCCGTCCTCGATGAACAGGCCGGTCGTGGTGTCGAACTCGCGCACCACCACCGCATCCTTGCCGCCGTCGGACAGAGAGATCAGGCAGCGGGTCTCGTCGGGCGCCAGGCAGTCCGCGCCCTTCCACACCCAGTCCTTGCCTTCAGCCTTGGACAGGGCGTCGATGTCGAGCAGGGTCTGCCACTGCGGCGTCGCCGAGCGGTAGCTCTCGAGCGTCGTGCGACGCCAGACGCCTTTTGGATTGGCCTCGTCCTGCCAGAAATTCCCGATGCCCTCGCCCAAGAAGACCGGCGTGGCGATGCGATCCTCGGCTGTCAGTATGGCCTCGGCCTCACGGCGGAAGGTTTCGTAGCGGGGGTCGCCGGTCAGGGCGGAGAGGGATTTGGCGTTCTCGGCCGCGACAAAGGCCATGGCCTCGGCGCCGTTGACCTCTTCCAGCACCAGATGATCGTCGGCGGCGCGAACCCCGGCGGGAGTCAGGTCGGTGGGGAAATGCGGCGGGGCCGGGCTATCGGCGGCCGTGGTGGGAACGGGGGCCTGCTGAGCGACGGCCGGCGCCGCCAGACCCGACAGCAGAGCCAGGGCCGAAGCCGAGACGACGAGAGACTTCATCGAACGCATGGTCGTACTCCTTGGCCCGGCCAACCGGGACAAACTTCAGTCTAAACGCTCCGGAGCATCCCCGGGCTATTCCTGCGCGGGCTGATCCATCAACCGGCGGCTCAGATAGGTGTATTCCAGCGCGATGCGCCGCGCCGTCTCGCGCAGGTTGGCGCCCGCCGCGTGACCGCCGTCGGTGTTCTCGTAGAACAGCACCGGATAGCCCAGTTCCTCCAGCCGCGCCGCCGCCTTCCTCGCATGACCCGGATGGACGCGGTCGTCCTTGGTCGAGGTGTGGATGAAGACCTCCGGATAGGGCTGACCCGCCGCCAGCCTCTGATAGGGCGAGTACTCGGCGATCCAGGCCCGCTGTTCGGGGATGTCGGGGTCGCCGTATTCGCCGATCCACGACGCGCCGGCCAGAAGCTTGTGGAAGCGCAGCATGTCGAACAAGGGCACCTGGATGACGGCCGCGTTGATCAGGTCCGGACGCTGGGTCAGCATCGCCCCCATGAAAAGCCCGCCCTGAGAGCCGCCCATGATGCCCAGGCGGGGCTGGGAGGTGACGCCCCGCGCGACCAGGTCCAGGGCCACGGCCTGAAAGTCCTCATGCGCCCGCTGGCGGTTCTGTTGCAGGGCCGCGTCGTGCCAGGCGGGACCGAACTCGCCCCCGCCGCGCGTATTGGCCACGACATAGACGCCGCCGCGCTCCAGCCACAGCTTGCCGACCGTGGCAGAATAGCCGGGCAGCAGCGAGCTTTGGAATCCGCCATAGCCATAGAGCAGCGTCGGGTTGGAGCCATCCATCGGCATGGCGTCGCGGTGGACGACGAAATAGGGAATCCGGGTCCCGTCCGCCGAGGTGGCCTCGAACTGATCGACCGACATGCCGGTCGCGTCGAACTTGGCCGGGACGGACTTGATCGCGGTCGCCTCGCCCGTCTGCGCATCGGCCAGCCACAGGCTGGACGGCGTCAGATAGCCGGCGACGCTGACGAACAGCCGGTCGTCGCTCTCGGAGGTCGAGCCGATGCCGACCGTGACGTTCTGGGGCAGGTCGAGACGCTGGAAGCTCCAGTCGCCGGGCTCATAGACCTGGACCGCGCCGCGAACATTCTCGAACAGCCCGACGATCAGGCTGTTCCGCGTGGCGCTGATCTGCTCGACCGCCTGACGCGGACCGGGCCGCAGGACAAGGCGGGCCATGGTGGTCGGCTCGGCCAGCCAGGCGTCGAGATCGAACGAGATCACGTCGCCCGTCAGGAAGTCCTGCCCCGAGGGCGCGGTCCAGTCCTGCTGGGTGGTGATGACCAGTTGGCCCTTCACCAGAGCGGCGATGCTGGACTTGGCCGGCAGGGGCAGTTGCGTCGCCGCGCCATCGGCGCCCAGGCGCCAGGTCTCGCTCTCGTAGAACGTGACGGCGCGATTGATCAGGGTCGCCCGGATGGCGCCGTCCGCGTCACGCAGGACATAGCCGCCGACCGCGACATCCGTCGGCTGGCCGGTAAACAGGGTCTGCGCCTGATCCAGGGTCTGGCCGCGCTTCAGACGCTTGACGATCATCGGATAGCCCGAGGACGTCATCGTGCCGGGACCGAAATCCTGGGCCACGAGCAGGGTGTCGGCGTCGATCCAGGTCACGTCGCCCTTGGACTCGGGCAGGGAGAAGCCGCCCTCTACGAAGGCGCGGGCCTGGCTGTCGTATTCGCGGGTGACCACCGCGTCCTTGCCGCCGTCCGACAGGGAGATCAGGCACAGCCGCTGTTCCGGCTCCAGACAGGCTGCGCCCTTGTAGACCCAGTTCTTGCCCTCGGCCTCCGCCAGGGCGTCGATGTCGAGGATGGTTTCCCAGACGGGCATGTCGCTGCGATAGCTATCCAGCGTCGTGCGCCGCCAGAGGCCGCGCACATGGGTCGCGTCCTGCCAGAAATTGTCGACCGTGCCGTCGCGGTTGAAGCCCGGCATGGGGATGCGGTCCTGGGCCTGGACCAGGGCCAGGGCCTGTTCGTGCAGGCCGGCATAGCGGGGATCGCCCTGGAGAACGCCCAGGGACCGGGTGTTCTGGGCCTCGACCCAGGCCATGGCCCGCTCGCCCTGAACCTCTTCAAGCCACAGATAGGGGTCGGTCGCATCGGACTGGGCGAAACCGGACGGGACGGAGGCGGGCATGTCTGTCGTCTGAGCCATGGCGGCGAGGGGGCTTCCGTTAAGGGCGAGGAGAAGCGCGGCAAGCGCCGTCGAACGGGTCATCATCTGTCAGCGTTCTTGCGAAATCAGGCGGGCACAAGCTCGATCAGATCGAGATTGGATTCGTTCTCGGGCCAAGGAATGACCAGCCGCCAGCGGTTCGCGCCGAACCGCTCCAGCACGGCGACCAGGTCGCGATCCGCGCGTTGGCCATAGGAGTTGGCGGCCGGTTCGGACGCCAGGGCCATGGACCCCAGCATGACCATCTGGCGGTCCGTCTCGGGGAACAGCAGGCCGCTGGGCCGCTGGGATCCGGTCAGTTTGGTGAACTTCAGGCCGCGCGGAGTCTGTTCGATGCGGCAGGCGAACCAGCCATAAACCACATAGCCCAAGCCATCGGCCCCGCCCTGGGAACCCAGCTTCACCGTGCGGCAGCGATAGGCGCCCGGAGGCGGAGCGACGCCCGATTGCGCGGCCTGGGGATCGATCAGGGCTCCGACGGCCGACAGGTCGCCCGAGCCAGGCTGGCTGCGCGCCTGATCCAGGGCCAGGCTCCAGGCGGCGTCGCGGCGTTGATAGCGGTCGCGGTCCCCGCTGGTGACGATTCCGCGCCAGTCCAGGCCGACCACTCCCGAAGGACCGGGCGGCGGCGGGGGCGGCGGCGGAAGCGATCCGGATGACGGCGGGGTCGAGGCGCAGGCGGCCAGGGTCAACGCCAGGGCGCAAGAGACGGAACCGGCGACGGCGGCAAGGCGCATGAAGACTCCCAGAGGCGGCGAATGCGGGACAGCGTACGATTGCCGCCCTAAGGGCCTGCTGAGACCCGCCGCGTCAAGCGCCTTCGCCTTTTGCGCCCCTTTGCCGCCTCCTCTAGCGACCCATGCCCAGCCCCTCAGGCCGCCTGGGCGGGGCCCAGATAGGCGGTTTCGCCCCGGTTCGCCTGCGCCCCCGCGACGAGGGCCGCGTTCAGGGCGTGGGCGAAGGCGGGGATGTCGATCGGCTTGGTCAGATAGTCCCTGAACCCCGCCTCGCGCCCGCGCTGGATATCCTGGGGCATGGCGCTGGCCGACAGGGCCAGGACCGGCAGGCTGCGGGTCAGGGGATCGACATCCAGCCGCGCCTTCAGCTCGAACCCGTTCAGTCCGGGCAGGTTGATGTCCAGCACGATGACGTCCGGCCGCAGGTCCCGCGCCAGGGCCAGACCTTCGTGGCCTGTCTCGGCGACGTGAAGCTGGATCCCGCCCAGGGCGGTCACGACGTGACGCATCAGGGCGATGTTGGAAGGATTGTCCTCGACATAGAGAAGCGTGGCCTGCTGGCCGGGCATGGAGGGGCCGGGCATGGCGGGAGCGACTATGGCCGGCAGGACCATCGGCCTGTCGCCCGCGGCCACCGGCGCGCGCGACGGACGGGCCGGTGGCAGGGTCAGGGTGAAGATCGAGCCCTCGCCCTCGCGGCTCACGGCCTCCAGTCGGCCGTTCATGGCCTCGGCCAGTTTGCGCGACACCGTCAGGCCGATGCCCGTGCCCGCCACCGTCGATGTTTCGCGCCCCAGCCGGTTGAAGGGCTGGAACAGGTCCGCCATCCGCGCCTCGGGGATGCCCACGCCGGTGTCGCGCACGCTCAAAACGGCGCCCTCGTCGCTGCGGGTCACCTCGACCCAGACGCGGCCGCCGGGGCGATTGTATTTGATGGCGTTGGATACGAGGTTGAGCAGCACCTGGCGCAGCCGCGTGCGGTCGGCGACAACGCATGGCCCCGCCGATACGGCCGGCGCGCTCAGGGTCACCCCCGCGACCTCGGCCTCGCGCCGCATGGTCTCGCAGACCTGGCGGGCGACCAGTTGCGGATCGACCGCCTCGATCGACATGGACAGCTTGCCGGATTCGATCCGCGCCAGGTCCAGCACCTCTTCGATCAGGGCCAGCAGGTGTCGTCCGGCCGAGAGAATCTGATCGGCCGCTTGGCCCTGAGCCCGCGTCAGGGGCTCGGCGGAGGCGTTCAGGCGCAGCAGTTCGGCAAAACCGATCACGGCGTTGAGGGGGGTCCTGAGCTCATGGCTCATGCTGGCGAGAAACTCGCTCTTGGCCTGATTGGCGCCCTGCAGCGCCCTGGCCTTTTGATCCGCCGCGTCGAGGGACAGACGCAGTTCGCGCGTTCGCTCGGCGACCCGCGATTCCACCGATCCGTTGAGGACGCGCAGTCGCGCCGCCTCGGCCCGCGCCCGCACCGCCAGCCTGATTCCCGCCCATGCCCCCGACAGGGCCAGGGCCAAGACCACCAGAACCAATTCCATGCGCCATCCTCCTGCGGACAGGATGGACACCGAAAGGTTGCGTTATGGTAAAACCCTGGGTTGTACCGCGGTCAGTCTTCGGCGACCGAGGGTTCGACCTTGCGGCGCGGGGCGCGGCGCTTGGGCGCAACCTCGGCCTCGTCGCCGGCAGGCGCCGCCTCGGCGACAGCCGCAGCGGCGGGCGTCGACGAACGGGTCAGAAAGCCCGGCAACAGGCCGCCGTCCGGCGCATCGGACTTCTCGGCGCGCGATGTTTCAGCGCGGGGCGATTCAGCGCGGGGCGTGCGGGTGCGGCGCGGCTTTTCCGCGATCGGCGCGACGTCGTCGGCCGCGGGCTCATAAGGCGTGCCGACCAAGGCGGGCTGGGCCGCTTCGTCGCTGGGGGCGTCGTTCTCGCCCGAGGCGCGTTCGCCGCCCTCGGCGTCCGAACGACCGTATTTCTCTTCGCGACGACGCTCCCAGCGCTCGCGACGGGTCTCACGGCGACCGCCCTCTTCGCCCTCGGCGCGGGGTTCGCGGTCCTGATCGGCGCGCTGGCTCTCGCTACGCTGGCCTTCGGTACGCTGTCCTTCAGTACGCTGGCCCTCGTTGCGAGGCGCGCGGTCGCGGTTGTCCCGGTCGCGGTCCCGATTGTTGTCGCGATCGCGATTGTTGTCGCGGTCCCGGTTGTCCCGGTCGCGCCATTCGCGGTTTTGCTGGCCCTCGCCGCGCGGTTGCCCATCACGGTTCTGGTTGCCGTTCTGACCCTCGCCCTGGTCGGCGGCGCCGTTTCCGTTTCCGCCTCCATTACCGCCCTGAGCGGCGCGGTCGGCGGCCTGCTGCGCGGCGAGGAAGGCGGCGGCCTGGGCGCCGGTCTCGTCCTCGAAATCGATGTCGAAGCCCTGGTTGGACAGTTCGCGGGCGGCGATCTCGGAGACCGGACGCTGCGGCTGCAGGGCGCGCAGGACGCGGAAATAATGTTCGGCGTGCTGCAGATAGTTCTCGGCCAGAACGCGGTCGCCCGAGGCGCCGGCGTCGCGGGCGAGCTGCTGATACCGCTCATAGACGGTCTGGGCGTTGCCGCGGACCTTGATGTTCTCGGGACCCTGCGAATCCCACGAACGGTTCGGATTGGCGCTGTTGGCGTTGCCGCCGGCGCCGCCGGGCTTTCTGTTGCGTCCGCGTTGACGCTTCATGCCCTTGAAATCTCTCATGAGAGGCTACCGTGCTTTCGAGGGGGCGGCGGGTGCAAGGACCCTGGCCGGCCGTTTCGTCGTTCCGCTTCGCTCGGGGCCAATCCCCGTTGACGATATGATCGGAAATCCGTCGCCGCCCCGTGGTCCGCAGGGCTTTCCAGCCCGACCTTCACATGCCCCGAGCGCGCGTGACCGGACCAGCGTTCGGTCCAAGGCGTGCGTTTCGGGTGGGAGACAGTCCCTGACTTAGCGTGGCCCCGGCTGTTTTCCAAGGGGTTTATTTGAAGAGCGCCCTCCGCTTTTCGTCATTCCGGGCAAAGCGCAGCGAAGACCCGATCAAGTCGGGCAATGACGAAAGGGAAGAACGCGTTCGCGCTCAAGCACCGAGGTCGAACCTGTCCTCCGGCCGATCAGAGATCGGATCGGGGGCGAGCCGGGCGATAGCGCTCTAATTTTTAGGAATCGGGTTCGTCCTCGGATCCGGGCCGTTGGTGACCACGCGGTGGCGTTCGCCCAGGTCCTTGATGACCCGCACGTCGGTGAAACCGGCGTCCTCGAACAGGGCCTTGACCGGCTCGGCCTGGTCCCAGCCGATCTCGACGGCGAAGACGCCGCCGGGTTTCAGCACCCGCATAATCTCGGGCGCCAGTTCGCGATAGGCGACCAGGCCGTCCGGCCCGCCGTCCAGGGCCAGAATGGGATCGTGGTCGCGCACCTCGGGGTCCAGGCCGGGAATGTCGTCGGACGGGATATAGGGCGGGTTGGACACCACCATGTCGAAGCTGTGGTCGCTGAACCCCGTCGCCCATTCGGTGCGCAGGAAGGCGGCGCGGCCGTCCAGGTCGAGGTTGGCGGCGTTCTCGCGCGCCACGGCCAGGGCTTCGGTCGAGATGTCGGTGCCGACGCCGCTCGCGCCCGGGCGTTCGGCCAGCAGGGCCAGCAGGATCGCCCCCGACCCGGTGCCCAGGTCGGCGACGGTGAAGGCCTCGCCCTGAGAGAAGGCCAGCATGGCGATGTCGAGGATGGTCTCGGTGTCGGGGCGGGGGCTCAGCACGTCGGGCGTGACGTTCAGCATGATCTTCCAGAACCCCTTGCGCCCCAGGATGCGCGACACCGGCTCACGACGCAGACGGCGCTCGACATAGGCGTCCATCACCTCTGCCTGATCGGCGGTGATGACCCGGTAGGGATCGGTCAGGATGTCCATCCGGCTGGCGCCCGTCGCCGCTTCCAGCAACAGGCGGGCGTCGATGGAGGGGCTGTCGATCCGGCCGGTCTTCAGTCTGGCCTGGGCTGACTTCCAGGCCGAGACCAGGGTGTAGGCGCCGGAAGGATCAGGAAGGGTCGTATCGGTCATGTCCGGTCTCGTGACGTAGGGCGCAGCCGCCTCGGCGGCGATCAGTTTGGCGCAGACATAGTCCGCTGGCCGTCGATAGCCAGCCCCGGATGCGTCGCAGCGTCCGGCGAACCGTGCTTATCGGGGAACGGGCCTGCAGCTTGACCGTTCACGGGCCATGGCCACCGACCCCTTGCCCGCCCTGAAACAGATCCTCAAGCAGATGGGACGGCGGCCGGGACGTCATGTCGGCGCGCGCTCCAGCCCGGTCTGGCATTTTCTCGCCGCCGCCGCGGGTGGGCTGGCCGCCGGCGCCGGCGCCGCGCACCTGCTCTATACCCAGGGGCACAAGGTGGGGGTCGAGTTGCGACCTCACCGGCCTCAGCCCCTGCCGCCGCCCGATCCGACGCCGGAAGACTATGACGCCCGCGATCCCGGCCGGGGCCGACTGGCCCAGCGGCCCGAACATATCCCGCACAGGGGATGGATCGACATCCTGTGGCGCACCGGCGCCGCCTATTTCGGCGACCGGGTCGGGTTCGTCTCGGGCGGGGTGACCTTCTTCATCGTGCTGTCGATGTTCCCGACCCTGGCCGCCTTCGTCACCCTGTACGGCCTGTTCGCAGACCCCACGGACGCCTGGGGGCGGCTGCAGTTTCTCTATTCTGTCCTGCCCGCCAATGTCGCCGAGTTCCTGGGCGTCCAGATGCAGCGGCTGGCCGAGAACTCCACCGGCCAGTTGACCTTCACCCTGGTCTGGACCCTGGCCCTGTCGCTGTGGACCGCCAACAACGGGATCAAGACCCTCTTCTACGGGCTGAACGTCGCCTATCACGAGGTCGAGAAGCGCAACATCGTCCGCTACAACCTGGTCTGCATGGCCTTCACCGCCTCTGGCCTTGCCGCCGCGCTGGTGGCCGCGGGCCTGGTGGTGGGGGTGCCCGTCTTCCTGTCGCTGTTCGGGCTGGAGGACGAGCTGGCCTATACGGCCTGGCTGCGGTGGCCCTTGCTGTTCGTCGGCTATGTCGCCGCCCTGACGGTCATCTATCGCTTTGGGCCCTGCCGCCAAAGCGCGCGTTGGCGCTGGCTGACACCTGGCGCCCTGTTCGCCGCGACCCTGAGCGTGACCGTGTCCATCCTGTTCAGCTGGTTCCTGAGCAATTTCGTCAGGACCGACAGCTACGGCCCGCTGGCGGCCTTCATGGGTTTCCTGCTGTGGATCTGGATTTCGGTGCAGGTGATCCTGATGGGGGCCGAGTTGAACGCCGAGATCGAGCACCAGACCGCCCTGGACACCACCACCGGCCCACCGCAACCCATAGGCCAGCGTGGGGCCCTGGTCGCCGACACCATCGGCCCGCGTCGAGGCTCGCCCGCCGCCCTGGCCTTTACCCTGAAACACACCGAGGCCGTCGCCGACCGGCTGATCAGGAAGCGGGCGAAGAAGAACCCGGAGGCGGGCTAGGCGACAACGCCTTTCGGCGGCGCCCAACACTCTTCCAAACACAGCCGGTCATCCTGGGCCTTGCGCCTAGGATCCAGAGACACCGTCGCGCGAGCGGTTGCACTGATGTCCGCTATTGTCCGCCACCGGCAAGACTGAGCGTCTGAATCCTCGGGCCAGGCCCCAGGGTGACGAATGTCGGGTCGCCGTGGAACCCACCCCGCTCAGAAGAACAGGGCGTCGGGGGTCTTTTCGGCCGGAGGCGCAGGTTCGGGCCTCTGGTCGGGCGGGTCATTGCGTTGCGGGCGGGTATCGATCCGGGGATCTGGCCGTGAATCGGGGCGGGCTCCGTCGTAGGGCTGGCCGGCGTTGAGATCGACCGGGTCGATGGCCGTGCCGCCATAGGGATCGGCCAGGTTGCCCATCAGATCGCCGACCGGATCGGGCGCGACCCAGCCCTCGGGCATGGGCGGGCCGTTGGGAATGGGCTGGACGTTCAGCCGGGGCAGGACCGCGGTCATGAAGCCCTTCCAGATCGCCGCCGGGGAGGAGCCGCCGGTGACGCCGCGCATGGCCGTATTGTCGTCCTTGCCGACCCAGACCGCGGCGACGAAGCCGCCGGTATAGCCGACGAACCAGGCGTCCTTATAGTCCGAGGTCGTGCCTGACTTGCCCGCCAGGTCGCGGCCGGGGATGGCCACCGACCGCCCGGTGCCCGACGTCACCACGCCACGCAGCATCTGGTTCATGTAATAGAGCGGGGGGTTGTTGATCGCCTGTCCGCCGACCGGACCGCGCGCCGAGCGCTGATAAATCACCCGGCCCTGGGGGGTGCGGATACGGCTGATGCCGTAGGCCTCGACCCTGCGGCCGCCATTGGCGAAAGCGTCATAGGCGGTGGCCATCTCCAGGGGCGAGACCTCGACGGCGCCCAGGGCCATGGCCGGCTCCAGCCCGATGCGGCTGGAAATGCCCAGTCGCCGCGCCGCGCGCGAGACGCTGTCGCGTCCGACCTGATCGGCGACATAGGCCGCGACCGTATTGGTCGACTGGGCCACGGCGTTGGCCAGGGTCATCTGGCCGGCGAAAGTTCCGGAATAGTTCTTGGGCGACCAGTTTCCGATCTTGACCGGCTGATCGACCACCGGGGTCTCGGGCGTATAGCCGGCCTCGACCGCCGCCAGATAGACGAAGGGCTTCCACGCCGAGCCGGCCTGGCGCCGCGCATCGACGGCGCGGTTGAACTGGCTGTCGGCATAGGACGAGCCGCCGATCATGGCCCGGACCCGGCCGTCGCCGTCCAGCGCCACCAGGGCCGCCTGCTGCACGCCCTTGGAGGCGTCGCGATCCAGGATGCGGCGCACCGACCGTTCGGCCTCGGTCTGGATGGTCAGGTCCAGGGTAGTCTCGACGATCATGTCCTCGGTCGGTTCGCCGACCAGGCCGCGGATCTGCTTGTCCAGCCAGTCGATGAAATACTGGGCGTGCTGGGTCGCCAGGGTGCGCGACACCCGCACGGGCTCCAGCACGGCGGCGGCGCGCTGTTCCGGCGTGATGACGCCGGTGGCCTCCATCTCGTTCAGCACGACGGTGGCGCGGGTCGCCGCCCGCTCGCTCTCTGACACGGGCGAATAGCGCGACGGCGCCTTCAGCAGACCGGCCAGAAGCGCGGCCTCGCCGACCGTCAGTTTGGACGCGCTCTTGTCGAAATAGCGCTGCGAGGCCGCCTCGATCCCATAGGCGCCGGCGCCGAAATAGACCCGGTTCAGATAGAGGGCGAGGATTTCCTTCTTGGAGAATTTCAGCTCCAGCCAGACGGCCAGCATGATCTCCTGCACCTTGCGACGCATGTTCTGGTCGGGCGTCAGGAACAGGTTCTTGGCCAGTTGCTGGGTCAGGGTCGAGCCGCCCTGGACGACCCGCCCGGCGCGCATGTTGCGCACCATGGCCCGGCTCATGCCGATGGGGTCAAAGCCGGGGTGATAGTAGAAGCGGCGATCCTCGATGGCGATGAAGGCCGCCGGGACATAGTCGGGCAGGGCGTCGAGGTCGGCGGGCGGCGCCTGTTGCGTGCCCCGCGTGGCGATCAGGGCGCCGTTGCGGTCCAGATAGGTGATCGAGGGCTGGCGATCGACCTGATACAGGGACGAGGTGTCCGGCAGGTCGCGCGCGAAGACGGCGAAGAAGACCACTAGGAAGATGACGCCCCACACCGCCAGCACCGCGCCCCAGTAGAGCATCTGCTGCAGTCGCGTGCGCGCAGGCTTGGGGCCGTCGGCGTCGCCGCCGCCCCGGCCCGTGTTGCCGAACCTGTTTGAAAACCCCGGACCGGCCATCGATATCCTCAGAAGCTGCGGCCTGTCTTAGCCGTTCGCCTCGCCCAACAAAACGTCCGTCCTCAAAACGCTCATTGTGGTGAACGCCGCGTGAAGACCTCACGTCAGCGTGATGGCCGTTTCCGCCGAAACCATGGCGGGACGATTAAGGCGCGGAAAGACTTACCGCGCCAGGAAGGCGTCCAGCTCGGACTGGAAGGCCTCGGGCTGGTCCAGCATGATGAAGTGGGCGCTGTCGTCGATCCGCTTCAGCGTCACGCCGGGCAGGGCCGCAAACGAGGCCTGATAGATGGCGTCGGTGATCTGGGGCGTAATGCCGGGGGTGATGAAGGCGACATACAGAACCTCGGTCGGGGCGGTGATGGCCGGCAGTTCGGGACGCAGGTCGGTGGCGATCAGTTCGCGCATGGCGTGGGACACGACCTGCTGGTCGCTGGCGGCGGTGTCAGCCAGGGGACCGGCGCGTTTGGCCTCAGTCGCGATCATGCCGGTGACCGAGGCGGCGGCGCGGGCCTGGTAATCCTCAGGGCTGGCCGCGGCCATGCCCTGGGCGACCTGGTCGGCGATGGGGCCGACCGTCTGCGCCGTCGTTCCTGGCGGTCCGAACATCATGCCCATGAAGGGAACCATGTCGACGACCATCAGCCGCCCGACCAGATCGGGATGGCGCGCGGCCAGCATCATTGCCATGGTCCCGCCCATGGAGTGGCCCACGACGACGGGCTTATGAAGGCCGTTTTCGGTGATGTAGCGGGCGATTTCCTCGGCGACGGGGGCGGCGACGGGACCTTCGGCATTGCCCGCGACCGGCGCGCCGGCAAAACCCTGGACGTGAATACGGTGGACGCGCCAGCCGCGCCCGTCCTGGGCGGCTCCGTTTTGGGCCAGCAGATGATCCACCGTCTCCTGCCACACCTCCGGCGAGGAGCTGAGGCCGGGGATCAGGATGATGTCGCGCCCGTCCTCATCGCCATCGACGCGGACGTGCAGACGCTCGGAGGCGAAGTCGGCGTGCGCGTGCGCGTGGCCCGAGTGCGCGGCGTGGGCGTCACCGGATGGCGCGCCGCCCGTCTGGGCTCGGGCCTCGCCGACGCCGACCAGATTGGCGAACAGGCCAAGGGCGGCGATCAGGCCGGTCAGCAGATGGGCGTTCATGGGTCTTCCTCTCGGGTCCGTCGCCAATACCGCTAGCGCGGCGCGCGCGAGCGGCCAAGACATCGCTTTCGCCCTTGGCTAAACTAGGGCCATGAGCCTCGCCGACAGCCCGCCCGCCGCAGCCCCGTCCAAGGGCCAGACCCTGGATGCGAAAGCGCCCGCCTCAAGCTTCGGCAAGGGGTTTGTGCTGGACACCTGGTATTTCGTCGCCCTGTCGCGCGACGTGGCGCGGGGCGCGCTGAAACGCCATGAACTGCTGGGCGAGCCGGTGCTGGTCGGGCGCACCAAGACCTCGGGCGAGGTCTTCGCCATGCGCGACATCTGCCCCCACCGCGCCGCGCCGCTCTCGGCCGGGCGGGTGGTCGATTCCGCCGAGGGGGAGACGGTCGAATGCCCCTATCACGGCTGGAGGTTCCGAACCGACGGGGTCTGCGCCGCCATCCCCTCCCTGGTAGACGACCAGCCCTATGAGGCCGACCGCATCCGCGTGCGGTCCTATCCGGTGCGCGAAAGCCAGGGGATGGTGTTCGTCTTCATCCGCTCCGACCCCCGCTCTGACGCCGAGCCCGACCATCCGCCGCCGGTGTTTCCGGGCGTGGTCGGGGGTGACGCCAAACTGGTCGAGTGGATGGATTTCGACAGCCATATCGACCACGCTGTCGTCGGCCTGATGGACCCCGCCCACGGCCCCTATGTGCACCAGCAATGGTGGTGGCGCTCCAAGCATTCGATGCATGAGAAGTCCAAGGCGTTCGAGCCACGCGACCTGGGCTTCGCCATGGTGCGCCACGCCCCGTCGTCGAACTCACGCGCCTACAGGATCCTGGGCGGCGCCCCGGCGACCGAGATCACCTTCCGCCTGCCCGGCTATCGCTGGGAACATATTCAGGTGGGCGACAAACAGGTTCTGGCCCTGACCTGCCTGACGCCGGTGACCGAGACCAAGACCCGCATCACTCAGATTTTCTGGTCCGACCACTGGGTCTTCTCCCTGGCCAAGCCCTTCCTGCGGATGGGGGTCGTCGCCTTCCTGAAACAGGACGGCGGGATGGTGAACCTGCAGAACGAGGGGCTGCGCTACGACCCGGCCCTGATCTGGATCGACGACGCCGACAAACAGGCCAAATGGTATCAGCAGCTCAAGCGCGAGTGGACGAAAAGCCGCGCCGAGCGGCGCGGCTTCGTCAACCCGGTCAAGGCTGCGGTGCTGAGGTGGAAGAGCTGATTAAGGGACCCCTCCCCATCGGCTTCGCCGACCGGAAGGAGCCCTTCATTATTTACGCGTCAGGGCGCCGGCCAGGATCACGGCGATCTGCTTGCCGACATGGTTAGACAACTGCTGGCCGTTCCAGCCGTCGTAGGCGGCGCGGCGATAGTTGGACAGGTAGGCGTCCCAGACCAGGTCGGTCAGCAGGGGCACGTCGGCGTCCTGGCTGAGTTCGCCGGCGGCGACGCCGTCGCGCAGGATCTGGGAGATCACGCCGGTCAGGCGCCCGGTCACGACGCGGGCGCGCGTCTCGGCGGCCTCGGGCTGGAACCACGAGCGGGCGACGATGGCCTGCATCAGCGGCAGATGGTCCAGCGAGCCATGATAGCCAGCGGCCAGGGAGGCGGCGAGGCGATCACTGACCGAACCCGTTCCCGCGCCGGCCTTCAGGTCGTCGGCCAGGCGATCCATGTCCTCGGTCAGGACGGCCTCGAACAGTTCGGCCTTGTCCTGGAAGTTGGCGAAGACGGCGCCGGTGGACATGCCGGCGACCTTGGCGATGTCGCGGATGGTGGCGGGCTCATAGCCGCGCTCGGCGAACAGGCTGCGGGCGGCGTCGAGGACTTTCTGGCGCGTCCGGACCTTGGCGGCCTGGCGACGGTTCAGCCTGGGCTGATCGACGTCATTGGCATGAGCGTCGGCGCGCAGGGCTTGGTCTGACATGAAGCTTACTCTGTATCTTACAGCCGTCGGGCGGCTGTCCGACGGAAAACTATCGGGCCCTCAGTCACGATCGCCACGCATTTGGCTCGCCTGGAATTTGGTCCGGGAAGGCAGCGCTTTCATCACGCAACGATGACCAAAATGGGGTCCAAATATTAACGGCGGCCATGTATGATCATCGATCACCGAACAGATCAGTTTCGGCGGACACCTGACCGGCGAAGCGCCCGCGTGGGGCGATCACGGCGCGTTTCGGGCGTTGCGGCCTGGAACAGGGCGCGGAATTCGTCGCGTTTCTCGTGCACCGAGGCCAGCACCAGCCCCATCGGCACGCCCAGATCGACCAGCACATTCTCGGCCAATTGCAGGCTGGCCTCGGTGGTCTCGGGCACGGCGTCGGTGACGCCAAGCGAATAGAGACGGGCGGCGTGCCGGTCGTCGCGGGCGCGGGCGATGACGATCATGTCATCACGCAGGGCGCGAGCGGCGATGACCACCTCGTCGACCTTGCCCGGCGCATCCATGGTGACGACCAGGGCGCGGGCGTTGCCCACCCCGCACAGGGACAGCATCTCGGCTCGGCCTGCGTCGCCGTAATAGATTTCAAAACCTTCCGACCGCGCCTGGGTCACGGCCGACGCGTCGGTATCCAGGGCGACGAAGCGCTGTCCGTGGGTGGTAAGCATCTCGCCCACCAGCCGCCCCACACGGCCGAAGCCGACGATCAGGACCGCGCCGTCCGGCGTCACCGCAGGGCTCAGCGCCTCGGCGGGCAGGCCGCTCGGGGTGGGCGCCACCCGGCGTGAAATCCGCTGACCCAGCATGGCCATGAAGGGCACGCAGAACATGCTGATGGTGGCCGACAGCAGGACGGACTGGGTGAAGCCGGGCGAGGCCAAGCCCTGGCCCATGCCGGTGTTCAGGATGACGAAGGCGAACTCGCCCGCCGGTCCGAGGACAAGCGCCGTCTCGATGGCGGCGCGGGCGCTGAGCCCCCAGGCCCGCCCCAGGCCGAAGATCACCGTCGCCTTGATCGCCGTGATCGCCAAGGCCAGGCCGAACACCCCCGCCGGGTCGGCGGCGACAGCGCCCAGATCCAGGCCGGTTCCGACGCCGACGAAGAAGACGCCCAGCAACAGGCCCTTGAACGGTTCGATATTGATTTCGACCTCGCGCCGGTATTCGGTCTCAGCGATCAGCACCCCGGCGACCAGGGCGCCGATGCTCATCGACAGGCCCGCCGCCTGGGCCGCGACGCCCGCAGCCACGACGACCAGCAGACACAGGGCGACGAACAGTTCCTGATTGCCGCCGGTGGTCTTGCGGCTGCGGGCGACCGAGCGGAACAGGGGCCGCAACCCGAGACGCCCCAGCACCACGATCAGCGCCAGACCCAGGGCGGCGGGTCCCAGAGTCAACAGGGTGCGCCCGACCTCGGAGGCCAGCCCCGCATCCCCCTGCTGCAACGACGCCAGCACGGTCACCGTGATCAGGATCGGCGCGACGGACAGATCCTGAGCCAGCAGGAGAGCGAAGGTGGATCGGCCGACGGCGCCCTTCAGACGCCCCCGCTCGGCCAACACCGGCATCACCACCGCCGTCGAGGACAGGGCCAGCCCCATGCCGAGGACCACCGCCCCGGCCAGAGTCTGGCCCATGAAGACAAACACTGCCGCCAGGGCCAGGGTGCAGACGACGATCTGCAGCATCCCCATGCCGAAGACGAGCCGGCGCATGGATTTCAGCCGTTCCCACGACAGTTCGAGCCCGATCATGAACAAGAGGAAGGCGACGCCCAGTTCCGACAACTGGGCCAACTGGGCCGGATCGCCGATCGTGAACCATGCCAGCCAGGGCGCGCCGGGCGCCAGCCGCGCCAGTCCGTCGGGCCCCAGCAGAACCCCGGCCGCAAGGAAGCCGAGCACCGGGCTGATCTTCAGGCGATTGAACAAGGGCACGACGATGCCGGCGGCGGCGAGGAAAACGACCAGTTCCTGGTATTCGCCGCCGTGTTGGATCAATAAACCGTCTCCCCGATTGAGACACATTGTCGCTGGTGCGCGCCCGGATGGCGAGCGCAAAGGCGCGATCCGGTCGCCTTCATGAACTTTATTTAAGACGACAGGCCGTTGGGCGGGCGTAGGGTCGCGCCAACCGCCGTCTGCCGCCTTTCGGGCCTGACGCGCATCGTCCTGAACCCAGAGACATCAGCATGAAATCCCTGCTCCTCGGCGTCGCCTTCGGCGCCCTGCTTCTGCCCGCCGCCGCCCTGGCGTCGGACCACGACCACCCCTGTATCGACCAGGCCTGCAATATGGTCTCGCTGTTCCAGACCCCGGCCCAGCCTACCGAAGCGAGCGGCCATGTCGGCACGGACGCGCCCCGCTACGGAACCTGGGGCTTCGACCTCGCGGGTCGCGACACCACGGTGAACCCGGGCGACAACTTCTTTGAATACGCCAACGGCACGGCGCTGAAGAGCTTGGTCATCCCGGCCGACCGGTCCAGCTACGGCTCGTTCAACCTGCTGCGCGAACTCAGCGACAATCGCATGAAGTCGCTGATCAGCGAGATCGCCGCCAACGCCGATCTGGCGGCGGGATCGGACGAGGCCAAGATCCGCGACCTCTATCATTCCTATGCCGACCAGGCCCGTGTCGACGCCCTGGACGCCCAGCCCCTGGCGCCGCTTCTGGCGGCCGTGCGCGCCGCCGACACCCACTCCAAGATGGCCCGCCTTATGGGCGAGACCGTCGACATGCCCGGCGGCTCGCTGTTCGGCGGCTCCATCTGGGAAGACGCCAAGGACCCGTCCAAATACGCCGTCTACCTGAGCCAGTCGGGTCTGGGCCTGCCGGACCGCGACTATTACCTCAACGCCACCTATGCCGATAAGAAGGCTGCCTATCAGGCCTATGTGGCCCAGATGCTGACCCTGACCGGCTGGGAGAACGCCGAACAGGCGGCCGCCGACGTCCTGGCCTTCGAGACCCAGATCGCGACCGTCCACTGGACCCGCATCGAAAGCCGCGACGACGACAAGACCTACAACCCCATGACCCGCGCCGAACTCAAGGCGGCCATGCCCGGCTTCGACTGGGACGCCTATATGGACGGCGCGTCCCTGGGCGCCGTGGACCGGGTGATCGTGGCCCAGAACACCGCCTTCCCCAAGGAGGCCGAGATCTTCGCCGCCACGCCGATCGCGACGCTTCAGGCCTGGCAGGCCTTCCACACCGCCGACCAGTCCGCCCCCCTGCTGTCGCAACGGTTCTCGGACGCGTCCTGGACCTTCCGTTCGAACGTGCTCCAGGGCGCTCTGGAGCAGCGCACGCGTGACAAGCGCGCCGTCAGCTTCGCCGAAGGCGCCTTGGGCGAGGCCCTAGGCCGCGCCTATGTCGCCCGCTGGTTCCCGCCCGAGAACAAGGCCAAGATGGAGGAGTTGGTCGCCAACCTGCGCCGCGCCCTGTCGGCCCGGATCGACAACCTCGACTGGATGACCCCCGAGACCAAGGTCAAGGCCCAGGACAAGCTGACCAAGTTCCGGGTCAAGATCGGCTATCCGAACAAGTGGCGCGACTATTCGGGTCTGGAGGTCAAGGCTGACGACCTGTTCGGCAACAGCCTGCGGTCACAGGCCTTTGAGTGGGCCTATCAGGTCAACCGCATCAACGGCCCCGTCGACAAGGACGAGTGGGGCATGACGCCTCAAACGGTGAACGCCTATTACAGCTCGACCGGCAACGAGATCGTCTTCCCGGCCGCCATCCTGCAACCGCCATTCTTCGATCCCGACGGCGACGCGGCGGTCAACTACGGCGGCATCGGCGGCGTGATCGGCCACGAGATCGGCCACGGCTTCGACGACCAGGGCCGCAAGTCGAACGGCGACGGCGTCCTGGCCGAATGGTGGCTGCCTGCCGACGAAGCCGCTTTCGAGGCCAAAACCGACGCTCTGGGCGCCCAGTACGACGCCTATGAGCCCCTGCCCGGCTTCAAGGTTCAGGGCGGCCTGACCATGGGCGAGAACATCGGCGACGCCGCCGGCGTGGCCGTGGGTCTGGAGGCCTATCACCTGTCGCTGAACGGCCAGCCCGCTCCGGTGCTGGACGGCACGACCGGCGACCAGCGCTTCTTCTACGGCTGGGCCCAGGTCTGGCAGTCGAAATACCGCGACGCCGCCATCCAGAACCAGGTCGCCACCGACCCGCACAGCCCCGCCGAGTTCCGCGTCATCGGCCCGCTGCGCAACGTCGACGCATGGTACGACGCCTTCGAGGTCCAGCCCGGCACGAAATACTACCTCGCCCCGGCCGACCGCGTCCGCATCTGGTAGAACGCGCAGCAGACTGAACGACGAAGGCCGGAGCGGCGACGCTCCGGCCTTTCTTCTTGGGGGGCGCTACCGCTCGGCTCGCGGAGCCTTGCTGCTTGAGCGGATTTTCAGAAAATCGATTTCAGGAGGCGAGCGCGCTCAAGCGGCGAGCGACCGCGTCGCGAGCGTGAGCGCGGCGCAAAGCGCCACCGCTTAATGCAAGACGTGAAAAAGCCCGCTGCGGGGGATACATCGCAGCGGGCTTTCACGCTCTCTATGGAGCGGACGTTTCCTCCCCGAAACGCCTTCGGCGGCTACGCATTCGCGCTGTGCCGTTCGAGTGAGTTCAGATGACCCGCCTGGCCGTCCTGCGTCAATCTGAACCAATGCCCAAAGGGAGCGATTTATGACTAAACGTCGATAAGTCAGCCAGCCTGCCCCGCGTTTATCGACGGACCGTCGATAATGCTGCGAATGGTTTGCAACAGTGTGCCGCGCGGCACATTCACTTGGCCCGGACGCGCCGCCTTCCAGGCTTCGTTGTCGCTGACCCCGGCCGCCAGGGCGCGCCCAGCGTCCAGATCCTTGACCGTGACGGTTCCCGCCGCCAGTTCGTCGCCGCCCAGGATAACCACCGCAGGCGCCCCGCGACGGTCGGCGTATTTCATCTGCGCCTTCATGCCGGCGCGTCCCAGATAGACCTCGGCCGCCACCCCGCCGTTGCGAAGCTCTGACACGGCGTCGAGGTAATGCTGCATATCGTCCTGCGAGAAGACGATGACCACGACCGGCCCCCGCACGCTGGCGTCCTCGCGGCCGGCCGCCTTCAGGGCCGAGGCCAGGCGCGACACACCGAAGGAGAAGCCCGTCGCCGGCGTAGACTGCCCGGTGAAGCGCGCCACCAGGTCGTCGTAACGTCCGCCGCCGCCGATCGAGCCGAACCGCACGGGGCGGCCCTTGTCGTCCGTCGTGTCGAGCAGCAGTTCGGCCTCGAACACCGAGCCGGTATAGTATTCCAGCCCGCGCACGATGGTCGGGTCGAACCGGACGCTGGCCTGATCGACCCTCATGGCGTTCAAGGCGGCATCGATGGCGGCCAGCTCCGAAAGCGCCGCCTCGCCCGCATTGCCCAGGCCGCCGACGGCCGCGACGGCGTTCAGCGTATCGGCCCGCGTCAGGGTCTCGTCGCCCGCAGAGGCCAGGAAGGCCTCGATGGCGCTGGTGACCGCCACCGGCAGTTTCGCCCCCTTGGTATAGTCGCCGCTGTCGTCCAGGCGGCCCTCGCCCAGCAGGGCGCTGACGCCCTCCCAGCCCAGGCGGTCGAACTTGTCGATGGCGCGCAGGGCCGTCAGCTTCTGGATCGGATCGATGACGCCGCCCGCCTCGAACAGGCCGTCGAACAGCTTGCGGTTGGACACCCGGATCACGGCCTGTCCGTCCGACAGACCCGCCGCTTTCAAGCCTTCGCAGGCCATGGCGATGATCTCGGCGTCAGCCTCGGGGCGGTCCGAGCCGACGGTGTCGGCATCGCACTGCCAGAACTCGCGGAAGCGGCCGGGGCCGGGTTTCTCGTTCCTCCACACCGGACCATAGGCATAGCGGCGGAAGGGTTTGGGCAAGGTCTCCCAGTTCTGGGCCGCAAACCGGGCAAGGGGCGCCGTCAGGTCATAGCGCAGGGCCATCCACTCGCCGGGATCGTCGGAACCGGCGTCGTCCTGAAGCGCGAACACCCCCTCGTTGGGCCGGTCGGCGTCGGGCAGGAATTTGCCCAGGGCGTCGGCGTATTCGAACGCCCCGGTCTCCAGCGGCTCGAAGCCCCAGCGTTCATAGACCTCGGACACCCGGGCCACGATGCGGCGCTCGGCGATCAGGTCCCGGCCGCGCCGGTCGGCGAAGCCGCGCGGGCTGCGCGCCTCGGGACGAACGGGTTCGGAACGGGTGTCTTCAGGGGTCTGGGAAGTCATGGCGCGCGATTACGCCATAGGCTCTCCGGTCGCAACCGAACCCCGCCCTCAGACGCCGGCCGATGTCCGTCGCAGGGGCGTCCGGCGTCCGTAGGTCAGGCAGCGCCACACCCATTCCAGCGGCCCCATGGTGAAGCGCGACAACCACAGCGGCGACCAGATCAGCTGCAGCGCCCAGACGCCCGCGACCACCCCGATCAGGACCGGCCGATCCAGGGTCGCCAGCCAGTGCGGTCCCCAGGGCTGGGTGAACAGGGTGGTCATCAGGACGCTCTGGGTCAGGTAGTTGGTCAGGGCCATCTGCCCGACGGGCGCAAAGGCCGCCGTCATCCAGGCCGCCCCCCGCGTCGCTGCCAGGATCAGGACGCTGGCGTAGGCCAGGGTGATCAGGACCGGCGCCGCGCCCGCAGCGTTGGTCATCAGGCCCAGACGGGAGAAGGGATCCTCCTCGCCCATCATCCGCCATTTCAGCACCGCCAGCGCCGTCAGGAGGGCGCCGCCCAAAAGGATCAGCAGACCATAGACCCAGGTCGGCGACCGCCCGGCCCAGAAGCCGGCCTTCAACAGCCCCATGCCCAGCATCATCAACCCCGCCGTCGGGATCAGCAGGACGGTCAGGCTGATCGCCTGCAGGAACATCCACGGCTTGAAGTTCTCGGCCAGCATGGAGAACCAGCCGTTGCGATAGGCTGCGACCGAGGCCTGCATCGCCTCGACCGTCACGCCAGCCATGCCACCACCGTTGCGCTCGGCCACCTGGGCGACGACCTCGGGCGGGGCGAACAGCAGGGCCAGCATGCTCCCGCCCTGCAGCAGGAAGAACAGGGCGGTGATCCCGCCGCCGACCAGGATCAGCGTCCGGGCCCTGAACGAGCGGGTGAACATGACCAGGAGCCCGGCGCAGGCGTACAGCAGCAGCACGTCACCCCACCAGAACAGCAGACCGTGGATCAGGGCGATGACCACCAGCCAGAACAGCCGGTTGCGGATCAGCCGCCCCCTCGGCCGGTCTGACCGCTCGCCGCCGACCAGGAAGATCGAGGCGCCGAACAGCATCGAGAACAGGGTGATGAATTTTGAGTGGAAGAAGACCGCAACCACCCATTCCACGATCGCCCCCTCTCCTGTCAGGGGAAAGGGGATCAGGTCGGGCTTGAAATAGGCCGAGGATGGATAGGCGAAGGCGGTGATATTGACCGCCAGTATGCCCAGGACCGCGACCCCGCGCAGCACATCCAGCGACCGGACCCGATCCTTGGCCGCGACCGGCGCCAGGACGGCGCCCGCGTCTATCGTCGTCGTCATGCCCATGCCCCCGAGTTGCGGAGCGAGATTGCCCCAACCGCCCGGCCCGGCAATCTTAAATCGCGGTAATGCAAGGACGCCGGCCCAAACGGCCCAGACGCGTCAGCGGTCCTGGTCAGCGGTCCTGGGGGATCATGCCCAGCCGGTCGCGCACCGGCGTCGGCGCGCCCTCGAAGGCGATGAAGGCCGCGCACAGGCCGGCCCACAGCGAATAGCTGACCCCCACTAGGATCGCGACCGGCAGGCCGCCGACGCCATAGATGAGCAGAATGGTCTCGGTCGCACCCGTGGCCTGAAGGAATGACCCCGCCTCGAGCCAGCCCAGCACCATCATGATCAGGGCGATCACCACCTGGAGGCTGGCGGCCAGCAGACCGCCGAACAGCATGAACCGCCAAACCACGCCGAGCCGTGATCCGGGACGGCCCGTCTGCGCACGCCAGCGCAGCATCAGCCACAGGCCGGCGGGTGCGGCGACCAGGCCGATGAACAGGACGACCAGCCGCCAGTCGATCTCGCGGCCCGGAAGCCAGTTCTCCGGCGGCCAGACGAACAGCGTCAGGATCAGGGGCGGCCAGGCCATGGCGGCCAGGGATGCGATGGCGAAAGCGCCGGGTGTGCGGCGTGGAATGACGCGGCTCTGACCGGGCAGGTCCTCAGGGCGTTCAAACCGGGGGATCATCGCGTCGGCACCGGGATTTCGCCGGAATAGTCGTAGAAGCCGCGCCCGCTCTTGCGGCCCAGCCAGCCCGCCTCGACATATTTCACCAGCAGGGGACAGGGACGGTATTTGGAATCCGCCAGGCCGTCATACAGCACGTTCATGATGGCCAGGACCACGTCCAGCCCCATGAAGTCGGCCAGTTCCAGCGGCCCCATCGGGTGGTTTGCGCCCAGTTTCAGCGCCTTGTCGATCGAGGCCACGTCGCCGACGCCTTCGTACAGGGTGAAGATCGCCTCGTTCATCATCGGGACCAGGATGCGGTTGACGATGAAGGCGGGGAAGTCCTCGGCGTTGGTGACCGTCTTGCCCAGGCTCTCGGCGAAGGCGACCGCCGCCTCATAGGTCTGGGCCGAGGTGGCGATGCCGCGCACGATCTCGACCAGGCCCATGACTGGCGCGGGCTTCATGAAATGCAGGCCGATGAACCGGTCCGGCCGGTCGGTCGCCGAGGCCAGACGGGTGATCGAAATGGACGAGGTGTTGGACGCCAGCAGGGTGTCCTGGCCCAGATGCGGCGTCAGATCGGCGTAAATGGCCTTCTTGACCGCCTCTTCCTCGACCGCGACCTCGATGACCAGATCGGCGCTGCCGACCTCGGCCAGCGTCGGGATGACGGTGATGCGGCCAAGCGCGGCGTCGGCCTCGGCCTGGGTAATCCGGTTGCGCCCGATCTGGCGCGCCAGATTGGCGGCGATCTCGCCCTGAGCCACCGGCAGCCGGTCGGGGTTCACGTCATAGAGCCTGACCGAATAACCGCCCAGCGCCACCGCATGAGCGATGCCGACGCCCATCTGTCCGGCGCCGATGATGGCGACTGTACGTATCGTGATCATGAAGTCGGGACGTTCTGTTCGCTTGAAGGCCGGAGATCTTGTCGGAGGCGGCACCTTAAGAGGGTCATCGCCTTGCGCAAGGCCGGAATCTTCTGCGCTGCGACCACACTCCTGGCCAGGATCACCCCAGCAGCGCGATCAGCGGCCCTGCGCTCAGGTTGTTGAACAGGATGCGCCCGAAGTTCAGCAGCAGCAGCACCACGATCGGCGAAACGTCGATCCCGCCCAGAGACGGGATGATCCGCCGGAACGGCTCCAGAAGCGGCGCGGTCACCGCGTCCAAAAAGCGCGACAACTGGTTCACGAACCGGTTGCGATGGTTGATGACGTCGAAGGCGAACAGCCAGCTCAGGATCGCCTGGGCGATGATGAACCAGATCATCAGCTGTATGACGGTATTGACCAGCCAGACGATGGCGACGCCCATGCCTTGGACTCCAGACAAGCAAAATGGAGCCGAAGACCCCGTGAAAACCGCTTCTAGACGACGACGGGGCCCAGGCCAAACGGGTCTTTCGTCGCGGCCCCCGCCAGTGAGACCGGGCGCGCGACCCAGGGCCCGAACATCGGTCCCGCCGACGCCTTCGCAGCGCCCGTTGACACCCCGCCCCCGCGCCTTCTATGTCGCCCCTCGCCTGTGATCGGGGCCGTAGCTCAGTTGGTAGAGCGCGTCGTTCGCAATGACGAGGTCAGGGGTTCGACTCCCCTCGGCTCCACCACAGGCCATCTATTACTTGTGAAAATTCAAGGCATTGTGCAGGGCGCACCGCCCTTACCCTAACCAAAATATTTCGTCGGCCGCGTCCGGGGTTGATGTGCCCTTTGCGATCACCCGCGCTCGCAAAGGGAGGACCGCCATGGCTGTCGAGACCGTTCGTGCCCTCTAGCCGAGCTCCCAGACGCGGAGCGCGTATTGCTAAGCTGTGTTGACGGCGGTGGCTTCTCAGTAAACGGTGCGATCTGAGTTCCGAAGCGTAGCTGGGACCGTGGAAGGTTGTGTGAACCGTTTGTTGTGTCCGGTCACGATTGTCTTGGTGCTTGCTACCCCGGCTCTTGCTGCCGCCGAAACTCAGACCTACCGCTATGATGTGCATGGGCGTTTGGTTGCCGTGACCCGCGCAACGACAGCAGCCACGCGCACCACGACCTATGGGCTGGATGACGCGAACAATCGGACCGTCCGGACGACGGCGACGGGGAGTTTGGCAGCGGGCGAGTTGGCTTCAGCCTTGGCGGATATGGCCCAGGAGGTTGAATCGCCCTCTCCGTGCGATCCTGCTTCCAGCCGCGCTGAGGCAGGTGCCGGGGTGGAACGCGATGAACGCTGAGACCATCCTCACGCGCCTCTGCCGCGCAATGGCGTTCGCGGTGTTGCCGGCCACCGTCGCCTTCGCCTCCACGCCCGCGTGGGCGCAACTTCAGGTGCCGCCCGCGCCTGTGATTAATTCGGTGGATAGCAATGGCGTCGATCTCGTCAATCTGACCTTCTCGGTCAATCTAGGGTCCATCTCCGTCGGCCCAGCCGAGGGCGGCTTGACGGCTTCGTTCAGTCGGACTGAAGGCCGACGCCTGGATGCGGCCCACGACCGGCTGAACCTGGTCGGCGGCATCAACGAGTGGCACGATATCCATCCTTTCGTGATCCGTCGCTTCACCGTCACGCTGATGGGAAGGGCCACGGTCTTCACGCGTACGACGTCCGGAACATTCGTATTCAAGGAAGGGCAGGGCGGAACCTTGGTCCAGACCACGGCCCGGGTGGGGCTCGAGGCGCATTCCGTGTCGCCTTAGCTCTACACCGAACTTCAGGCGCTGGGCCTTCCGGTGATCGTCGTCGAAACGCAGCATATCAAGGCGGCGCTTCGGGCTCAGCGCAACAAGACCGACAAGAACGACCCACGCGGGATCGCGCAGATGATACGCATGGGCTGGTTCCGCCGGGTGCATGTGAAGAGCCACGACAGCATGCAGTTGCGAGTCCTGCGTCGAACCAGCGGCTCCTGAAACGCGAGTTCTTGGACGTCGAGAACGAACTGCGCGGCACCCTCAAAGCGTTCGGAATCAAGATCGGGAAGGCCAGTCGAGGACGGTTCGAAGCCCGCGCAACCGAGCTCCTCGACGGCGGCAATCCGACGCTGCGCGGCATGGCCATCAGCATGCTGCGCGTCCGCCGGATGCTGCGAGACGAGTGGCTGAAGCTGCACGCGCTGCTCGTCAAAACGGTGCGCGAAGACCCCCGTCTGCGGACGCTTCATGACCGTTCCAGGCGTCGGTCCCGTGGCCGCGCTGACGCTACGCACAGCCGTCGATGATCCGCAACGATTCCGCCGATCCCGCACCGTCGGCGCTCACTTCGGCCTCACACCACGCAAGTTCCAATCGGGCAAGACCGACAGGCAGAGTGAACCGAACGTCAGCGTCAGCGGGCACATAGACGGGTATCCTTTCGATCAGGGTTTTCGTGACGGTGCTGATTTCGACCTGGGCGGCGATCGCCGCGACCTCGGCCGCTTGGCTGACCGCGACCTGTTCCCGCTCGCGCTCCAGGGCGTCGCGGATTGCGGCCGTCATCGCCTTAGCCGTCGAGATCCGCGCGGCGGCCCGGTCGGCCGAGGCCTTCCAGTCCCGTACGGTCCAGCCGCCGGCGAATCCGAGAGCAAGGCAGACGGCGCTGATGATGGCCTGAGCCTACAGTCCAGCCAGGTGTCGAGGATGCGGGTCACCAGCTGTCCTCCCGGATGATCGGCCAAGGCGCATCCCAGCCAGCGAAGTTGCAGAAACCGCAGGGATCATCTCGCCGCGTGGCACGCGCGGGCGCGGGTTTTCTGGGTAAGGCTGCGACCAGCCCTCATCGTTGACCCAACCAGAGTCGCTGGTTCGGCAGGGCTTCTCAGTTTCGACAAACTCCATCACCCCCGAGTCGATGAATGGATATTGACCTGCTGGCGTGGTGATACGTCCGCGCTCCAACGTGATGATGTAGGCCCAGCGGCCATGTGGCTTCTCGTTGGCCGGGCCGCCGGTGACGACGCCCCGAACCGCCTTCGTCAAGGCGCTAACGAGCGTCTCACGATCAACAGCCTCAGCCGTCCATGGAATGGCGGCCACGTCTAGGTCGCGCTCGATCGAGCCATGAAGAACAAGCGGGTATCCATGCTCCCTGGCGACGTGCCGCATGATCTTGAGCAACCGGCGACAGGATCTCCGGATCGCGGGACGAAACTCCGGAGGCGGCCTGAACCGTTCGTCGAGATCAGCACTCATGCCAACGCCCCCGCCCGCGCCCGCGCCAGGGCGACGTTCAGGTAATCGCCACGATAGGCCATGGCCTCGCACATGCGACGCCGCCACAGGCCCGGAACCACTTGCCGCCCGCCTTGGACCAGGCCCCGAAGGCATGCTCCATCGGCCCAGCCGGGTCGCTGCGCTGGTTCATGGTTTTGGCCAGGCCGTAGTCGATCGCGGCCGAGACCTTGACCCCAGCCGCGTGGTGCTTGCGCAGAGTCGATCTCTCGAATCCATTGGTGCCGACGTTGAAGGCGAACGAGACCAGGGCGTCCAGGTGGTCCTGCGTCGTCGTCACGCCCGCCAGCATGGGCGTCAGTCGGCCGAGGAAGACGTTGATGTCCGTGGCCAGCAGGGCCTTGGCCTGGTCGCGGGGTGATCGCCTTTGTTCCGAACAGGCGCAGCATGGCCGGCTCGGCCTGCGCGCGGGTCCGGCACCACGATCCATCCGGGTTCCGCAGGGCACGACCCCCGCCGACCGTCCAGATGCCGACCGGGTCGGGATAGGGCTCCAACAGCGCCGTCGACGGGTTGCCGTCTTTCAACCCCTCCCAGGCCTTGCTTGATCAGGTCCACGCAGCGGCTGGTCACCGTCAGGACCGCAAACGCCAGGCCAGCGGCGATCATAACGGTGCGCGTCGCAGGGCCGACCACGCCATCGGCCAACAGGCCGCGCGAGGCCTGCCACGCCCGCAGCGCCCGTTCGGTCTTCTTGCCGAACTGGCCCTCAATCTCACCGGGGTCGAAACCGGCGGCCAGCAGGAAGCGCTGGAGCGCGCGACGTCCATGGTCAGTCTCCGGATTGGGGAAGGGGGTTTCGTTTCTGGCTGACTCGCGCTACGCAAACCGCCGTGTGCTGAAGAGCCGCATGCCGCGAACCTGGTATTCTTACGAGAGGGCGAGCGCGCGTTTGGTGCGCTAGATCACGATATGGAATTGAACCGCACGTTGAACGCGCACTTAGGGCGGCGCATTGCCCTATTGCGCGAGCAAAAGGGCCTCTCGAGAGTGGCGTTGGCTGCTGTCTTATCAGTCAGTGAAGACCACGTTCGCCGGTATGAGCGTGGGATAAACGGCGTCCCTTCAAAGCTGCTCCGCAAGGTTGCAGACAGGCTTGGTGTTCCAGTGCGATATTTTTTCGATGAGATGCCAACAGCCGAGGTTATTCGGCTTGAGGAACACAGATAGCCAAGTCGTCCGACTCAGCCTAGCCGTGTTTTTGAACGCAACGGGAGGTAGTAATGTCGGCAGCTTTCCTCAAGGCAGTAGAAGTCTTTCGCAGGGCTGGACCTTGGGAAGACGAAGACGAGTACGACAACGCCGAGCGTGTCATTCTCAAGCGGAAACCTCACTCAGCTAAAGAAGCGGCGGTCATCCTCGAGGTGGTCGCCGTTAATTTTGATGTGGGCCCCCGCTCCGATGAACTCGACATCAAGGCGCTCAAGGTGGTCAGCGAGTGGCTTCTCGCCATGCCCGCGCAGACCGCGCCGAAGCCTCGCCTTAGTCTGGCCGGATAGGGCCTGACCATGTCGGTTGCACCATGTGACATCAACCTGCTCGGCCGCCTGATAAACTTGGGGGGTTGAGCAACAGATGTTCGGAAAGAACGAACGCCTCGAAATAGGGGCATACCTGCTCGAAGCAAACCAAGCTACGCGCCGTCAATACTACGGGACCGCTATGGTGTTTTGTCCCCCAACCCTGCCAGGGCCGAAGACATCCCATTCTGTGAGCCGGGCGACCTTCGCGAACTAGCCCAGTTTGTGAGCCGGTACCGGACGCATCTTCCCAATGGGATCACTGGCTCGGAAGCGAGGCTGAGTTCCTGCTGTTGACGCTCTCGGACGCTCTCGTGGAAGCGTCGAACCCTGTTGCGACACCGCCCTGATCCGCCAATGATCTGGCCGGCGTGGGTGGATATCGTTTTGGGAGGCTTGGGCCTGATCTGGTGTCTCGACACCTGGGGCAAGCTGCGCACCCGCGAGCCTTGGCATCCGCAGCTTGTGCCCTCGACCACAGGGCTGACGATCTTCAGCGTGGCGCTGATCGTGATCGGAGTGCTGCCATGGCCGGGCGGCTATTCGTCCAAGGCCTCGGCGCAGAACGCAATCGACTCGATCAAGGCGAACGGTCCCAAGGCGCCGGTCGAAGACAACAGCTGATAGCTGCAGCAGGGGCCGTGACCTTCAGTCCGGCTCCTGCTCGCCCACTTCCTGCGGCGGGACGGCCAAAAGCCAGCCGTCGGCGATATGCAGCTCGGGCGTCGCCGCTTTGGTGAAGGGCAGATACCAGGTCTGGCCGCCGGCGCTGGGGGTGATCTCCAGCATGTCGTCGGCGCCGAAATTCTGCACCGCCCGCACCGTGCCCAGCACCGCGCCGGCCGCGTCGCGCGCCTCCAGCCCCACCAGATCGGCGAGATAGAATTCGTCCTCGTCGGGAGCCGGGAAACGGTCGCGCGGGACATAGAGTTTCAGGTTACGCAGGGCGTCGGCCTGCTCCTTGGTCTCGACCTCCTTGACCCGTCCGACGATGCCGTCCTTTGACGCGCGGGCCGAGGTCACGGTCAGGCCGGGCGAGCCGTCCGAGCGCAGCAGCGGCCCGTAGGCGGTCAGGGCCAGGGGGTCGGCGGTATAGGCGGTGATCTTGATCTCGCCCCGCACGCCAAAGCCGCCGGCGACATGGCCGACGAGGATGAGTTTGCCGTCGCTCTGCGTCATCGCTGCCGCTCCGTTCGAACCCGAGGGGGTTCCTGTCTACATATCGCCGAATAGCAGAAAGGCAGTGTCCGATCGCTCGAACACTGCCCTCCGTCATCCCTCTTCCGGCGCGAACCGGAAGCGCGGGCGAGAAACCCTTAGGCTTCAGTCTTGTCTTCGGCGGCGCCTTCGGCCGGAGCCTCTTCGACGCTGACCTCGGCCGAGCCTTCGGCTTCGGCGGCCGGAGCTTCTTCACTGGCAGGAGCTTCTTCACTGGCAGGCGCTTCTTCGGGCTCGGGAGCCGGAGCATTCTTGGCGGCTTCAGCGGCGGCGGCAGCTTCTTCCTTGGCCTTCACGGCGGCTTCGGCAGCCTCGATCTTGGCGGCGGCTTCGGCCTCGGCGCGGTCGGCTTCACGCTGCGAACGCTCGGCGGCGCGTTCGACGGCCTTCTTGCCTGGCGCGCCCTTGTTGGGGTTGTTGCCTTGGGTCCACTTGACCTTGCCGACCAGGGCTTCGTCGGTGCTCTGCGAGATGAAGCGCGCGACGCGGTCGGTGGGCTGGGCGCCCTTGGACAGCCATTCCGAGATCCGGTCGGCCTTCAGGGTCACGCGGGGCTTTTCGCCGTCCTTGGGCAGCATCGGGTTGTAGGTGCCGACCCGTTCCAGGAACTTGCCGTCGCGGGGAGCGTGCGAGTCGGCGACGACGACATAGTAGTAGGGGCGCTTCTTGGAGCCACCACGGGCCAGACGAATCTTCAGCATTTTCAGTCTCTTTCTTTAAGTCGAAATTATTTCTTGGTGGGGAAACCGGGAAGGCCGGGCAGGCCTCCCGGCAGTTGTCCGCCGCCCAGGCCCGCAAGGCGGTCCTGGATGGCTTTCAGTTCATCGGCCGAGGGTTCCGGCATCGCGCCGCCGCCCAAGGATTTCAGTCGGTTCAGATCGGGCCCGCCCATGCCGGGCATACCGCCTGCTCCGCCACCGCCGAGGCCGCCCAGCATGGCCGCCATCTGCTGCATCTTGCGGGGACCGCCCTTGGCCATCGACTTGACCATGTCGGCCATCTGCCGGTGCTGTTTCAGCAGGCGGTTGATGTCCTGAACCTCGACCCCGGCGCCGGAGGCGACGCGCTTCTTGCGGCTGGCGTTCAGAAGGTCGGGCTTCTTGCGCTCGGCCTTGGTCATCGAGGAGATGATGGCTTCCTGACGCAGGATCATGCGGTCGTCGACACCGCTCTCGGCCATCTGGTTCTTCATCTTGGCCACGCCGGGCAGCATGCCCATGATGCCCTGAAGACCGCCCATCTTCTTCATCTGCTGAAGCTGGGCCGCCAGGTCGTTGAGGTCGAACTGGCCCTTGGCCAGCTTGCGGGCCATGGCCTCGGCCTTGGACTGGTCGAGTTCCTGCGAGGCCTTTTCGACCAGGGCGACGATGTCCCCCTGACCCAGGATGCGACCGGCGACGCGGCGGGCGTCGAACACGTCGAGCGCATCGACCTTCTCGCCCGAGCCCATGTATTTGATGGGCAGGCCGGTGACGGCCCGCATCGACAGCATGGCGCCGCCACGACCGTCGCCGTCGGCGCGGGTCAAGACCAGGCCGGTCAGGGGCAGGCGTTCGTTAAAGGCCTTGGCGGTGCGGACCGCGTCCTGGCCGGTCAGGCTGTCGGCGACCAGCAGGGTCTCGACGGGCTTGGCGACGGCGGCGACCTCGGCGACCTCGGCCATCAGGGCCTCGTCCAGGGTGATCCGGCCGGCGGTGTCGAGGATCAGGACATCGAAGCCCTGCAGCTTGGCCGACGTCAGGGCGCGCTTGGCGATCTGGACCGCGCTCTCGCCCGCCACGATGGGCAGGGTCGCGACCTCGATCTGCTTGCCCAGGGTGGCCAGCTGTTCCATCGCGGCCGGACGGCGCGTGTCCAGCGAGGCCATCATGACCTTCTTGCGATCGAACTTTGTCAGGCGCAGCGCCAGCTTGGCCGAGGTCGTCGTCTTGCCCGAGCCCTGCAGGCCGGCCATCAGGATGACGGCGGGCGGCGCGGCGTTGATGTTGATCGGGGTCGGCTCTTCGCCGCCCAGCATCTCGATCAGGCCGTCATAGACGATCTTGACCACCTGATCGGCCGGCTTGACCGAGCGGATGACGTCTTCGCCGGTGGCGCGTTCCGTGGCGAAGGCGATGAAGTCCTTGACCACCGGCAGGGCGACGTCAGCCTCCAGCAGGGCCACGCGCACTTCGCGCATCGCCTCGGAGACATCCTTCTCGGACAGGGCGCCGCGACCGGTGATCCGGTCGAATACGCCAGTCAGCCTTTCGTTCAGAGCCTCGAACATTCACGACCTCGTTTGACGCGTGAACCGATCCCCATAGCGAAACGGCCTCTGGCGACGATCACGTCGGCAGAGGGTTCTCGCCTGCCTCGTTCCTTGTGGGGCTATCGGCCTTGCGGCCTACTTGGGCCCGAATGGACCGTGCTCAAGTAGCGCGAAGCGCGGTAGCACAACCAAAAAGCTGTCGTGCAGGTGGAGACGCAGGTTCAATTGCGTCGGAAGCGGCGGCTTATGCGCGAAAGCGGGCGGTTTGTCGACTCTGGCGGGATCACCGACGCCGGATCCTTCGTTTCGGCAGCGCACAATCCGTTTCAGACGACCGTTCTTTATGGTCACGGCCAAAACCGCTGATACGGTCCCGCCGTTCATTTTCCGCAGTCTCCCCGCTGAAAGTCGCCGCCCATGCCCGTTGTTGCGTCTCCTGCCGCCGCCCCCGCCGATGACCGCCTGCGTGAAGAAACCCGGCTTCTGGGGGGACTGCTCGGCGACGTGATCCGCACCGAGGGGGGCCAGGACCTGTACGACCGGATCGAGGCGGTACGGCAGGCGTCGGTGCATTACCACCGCGATCCGGCGTCCAAGGACGCCTCCACGCTGGAGGGTCTGCTATCGGATCTGTCGCTGGACCAGGCGGTCGGGCTGGCGCACGGGTTCGCGGTCTTTTCCCTGCTGGCCAATGTCGCCGAGGATCGGGCGGGCAAACGTCGGGCCCAGGTTCAGACCGCGGAAGGCGCGCGGCCCGATACGCTGGATGGCGCATTGGCCCGGCTGGCCGAGGCCGGAAAGACGCCCGCCGACGCTCAGGCGCTTCTGAACGAGGCCCTGATCTCGCCGGTGCTGACCGCCCACCCGTCCGAGGTCCGGCGCAAGAGCGTCATCGACCGCATCGCCGCCGTGTCCGACATCCTGGACGCCTGTGACCGGGACAATCTGAGCTGCGCGCCGGACGTCATGACGCGCGGCCTGCGCCGCCAGACGGTGATCCTGTGGGCGACGCGACTGGTGCGGACCACCGGCCTGGTGGTCCAGGACGAGATCGAGACCGTCGTCTCCTTCCTGGAACGCATCTTCCTGCATGTCGCCCCGGCCCAGTTGGCGGACTGGCGCAAGCGGCTCGACGCCCCGGACCTGCAGCCCTTCATCCGCATCGGCGCCTGGGTCGGCGGCGACCGGGACGGCAACCCCAATGTCGACGGCCAGACCCTGACCGCCGCCCTGGCGACAGCAGCCCGCGCGGTGCTGCGCTTTTATCTGGACGAGGTTCACGCCCTGGGGGCCGAGCTCAGCCTGTCGGAAACCCTGGCGGGGGTGACGCCCGAGCTGAAGGCCCTGTCGGGCGCCTCCGAAGACGATTCACCTCATCGCACCGACGAGCCCTATCGCCGCGCCTTGACCGAGATCTACGCCCGGCTGGCCGCCACCCATGTGGCCCTGACCGGCATGGCCTCGCCGCGCCCCGCCCGCTTCGAGGCCATGCCCTATGACAGCCCAGACGCCTTCCGCGCCGAACTGGCGGTGCTGCATGACAGCCTGGTCGCAACCCACGGCGAGGTCTTCGCCGACGACAGCCTGACGCAGCTGATCACGGCGGTGGACATCTTCGGCTTCCACATGGCGACGGTGGACCTGCGCCAGAACTCGGACGTGCACGAGCGGGTGGTCGCCGACCTGTTCAAGGTCGCCGGCGTCGAGGCCGACTATTCGGCGCTAGACGAGGAAGGCCGGATCGCCCTGCTGTCGGCCGAACTGGCCTCGGGCCGGCTGCTGTTCAGCCCCTATGCGACCTACGCCGAGGAGACGCTCAAGGAACGTTCGATCCTGGAGGCCGCCGCGCGCGGCCTGGCCCGGTTCGGACCCCAGGCGATCCGCACTCATATCGTCTCAAAGACCGACGCCGCCTCGGACCTGCTGGAGGTCTATCTGCTGCTCAAGGAGGTCGGACTCTATGGTCCCGAGGCGCCTGGCGAATGCCCGATCCAGGCCGCCCCCCTGTTCGAGACCATTGACGACCTGCGCGCCGCCAAGCCCACGCTGGAACGCCTGCTGAAGGAGCCCTCTGCCCTGGCCGTGGCCAAGGCGCGCGGCGTGCAGGAGGTGATGATCGGCTATTCGGACTCCAACAAGGACGGCTCCTACCTGACCTCCACCTGGGAACTGCACGAGGCCTCGCGCGCCTTGCTGGACGTGACCAATGCGGCGGGGCTGAAGCTGCAGCTGTTCCACGGTCGCGGCGGGGCGGTCGGGCGGGGCGGCGGCTCCAGCTTCGCCGGCGTGGTGTCCCAGCCTACGGGCACGGTGGCGGGGCGGATCCGCATCACCGAACAGGGCGAGGTCATCGCCAACAAATACGGCGAGCCCGACGTGGCCCGCAGAAACCTGGACGCCCTGACCGCCGGTGTGCTGATCGCCTCCCTGGCGCCGCCGCCCGACGACGAACTGACGGCCAGGCACGGCAAGACCGCCTCGGCCCTGTCCCAGGCCTCGATGTCGGCCTATCGCGCCCTGGTCTATGAGACCGACGGCTTCGTCGACTATTTCCGCGCCGCCACCCCGATCGCCGAGATCGCCGAGCTGAAGATCGGCTCGCGCCCGGCGTCGCGGACGGCCTCGACCCGGATCGAGGACTTGCGGGCTATCCCCTGGGTGTTCAGCTGGTCCCAGTCGCGCGTCATGCTGCCCGGCTGGTTCGGCTTTGGCTCGGCGGTGCAGACCGCGGACATGGCCGAGCTTCAGGTCATGGCGAAGGACTGGCCCTTCTTCCGCACCCTGATCCAGAACATGGAGATGATCATGGCCAAGTCGGACATGACCATCGCCCGCAGATACGCCAGCCTTGTTCCCGACGCCGCCCTGGCCGACCGGATTCACGGCGCCATCCATGCCGAGTGGACGCGCACCCGCGACGCGGTCCTGTCCATCACCGGCCAGTCGGAACTGCTGGGCGGCCAGCCCGAGCTCGACCGGCTGATCCGTTTGCGGATGCCCTATGTCGAGCCGCTGAACCACGTTCAGATCGAATTGATCCGCCGCCGCCGGGCCGGCGACGACGACCCGCGCGTCCGTGAAGGCATCCTTCTGGCCATCAATGGTGTCGCAGCGGGATTGCGCAATAGCGGCTAGGGACCACATGAGGCCCCGGACTACACAAGGCAGGGGCCGTCAGCGCCTTAGCGACAAGGGGACTACAGATGACAGATCGACAGGCGACCGGCGCCACAGCTTGGCTGGGCAGGATCCAGGACGCGTTAGGCGACCTGCTGGGCGACAACCGGCCCAAGGTCGAGGGCGCGCTCAAGGACGCCAAGGGTTCGGCTCTGGAGGTCTATGGCCAGGCCATGGATCAGCTGGACAAGCTGGCCGACCGGGCGCCCGCCGCCTATCAGGAGAAGGCCCATTCGGTGGTCAGGGTCGCGCGCCGCAAGCCCCTGCTGACCACGGCCCTTGTCGCCGGCCTGGGCTATATCCTGGCCCGCTCGACCATTCATCGCCGCTAGAAGGCCCCGCCCCTCCCTCGGGCGAGTAGCAAAAAAGGGCCGGAGGAGCGATCCGCCGGCCCTTCTTCATGTCTGGCTCCGAACCTAGCTGGTCGGGAAACCGCGCACGCGCAGCAGGGCTGCGACATCCGGGTCGCGACCGCGGAACTGGCGATAGGCCTCGGCCCGGTCGGTGGTGTTGCCCGGCGCCAGCATGATCGACTTGAACCGACCGGCGATGTCCGGATTGAACACGTCGCCCGACTCCTCGAAATAGGCCCAGGTGTCGGCGTCCATCGTCTCGGACCACAGGTAGCTGTAATAGCCCGCCGAGTAGCCGTCCGACGTGAACAGGTGATTGAACTGCGGCAGGCGGTGCCGCATCACGATCTCCTTCGGCATCCCCAGACGTTCCAGCGAAGCCTTCTCGAAGGCGTCGATGTCGGTCGGCGGCGTGGCTTGCGTGTGCAGGTCCATGTCGACGATGGCCGAGGACAGATAGCTGACCGTCGCATAGCCCTGGTTGAAGGTCGAGGAGGCCTCGATCTTGTCGACCAGAGCCTGAGGCATGGCCGCGCCCGTTTCATGGTGCTTGAGGAAGCCGTCCAGGATCGGCCGGCTCAGCACCCAGTGCTCGTGCACCTGGGACGGATATTCGACGAAGTCGCGCGGCGTCTCGCCGAAGCTCGGATAGGTCACAACCGACGAATAGTAGTGCAGGGTGTGGCCGAACTCGTGGAACAGGGTTTCGGCGTCGTCCAGCGACAGCAGGACCGGCTGGCCGGCTTCTGGCTTGGTGAAGTTGTTGTTGTTCGAGGCCAGGATGGCCTTGGACCCGTCCACCTGGGCGAAAGACCGATACGTGGTCATCCAGGCGCCAGACCGCTTGCCCACGCGGGCGTAGTCGTCGGTGTAATACAGGCCGATGACCCGGCCCGTGGCCTTGTCTCCGACCTCATACAGCTGGACATCGGGATGGAAGACTGGCGCCGTTCCGGCAGGCAGTTTCTTGAAGGTGAAGCCGTAGAGGCGTTCGGCCATGGCGAAGGAGCCGGCGCGGACGGCGTTCAGCTCGAAGTAGGGCTTCAGCTCGTTCTGATCGAGGTCGTACTTCTGCTTGCGAACTTTCTCGGCGAAATAGAGGTAATCCCAGGGCTCGATATCAAAGCCTGCGATCGCCTTCATGTCGGCGACCTCCTCGGCGACGCGGGCCTTGGCCGGCGCCCAGACGCGGTCCATCAGGGACTGGGCGTTGGCCGGGGTCTTGGCCATGGTGTCCTGCATGCGCAGTTCGGCGTGGTTCTTGTAGCCCAGCAGCTTGGCCCGCTGGTCGCGCAGCCTGACGATCTCGGCGATGGTCACATTAGTGTCGTTGGCGTCGCCGTTGTCGCCGCGGTTCACGAACTTGCGCCAGACCTGTTCGCGCAGGGCGCGGTCGTCGGCGAAGGTCAGATAGGGATCCACGCTGGAACGCGTGTTCATGATCACCCAGCCCTGAAGGTTCTTTTCACGCGCGGCCGCGGCGGCGGCGGCCTTGTCCGACGCGGGCAGACCGGCGACCCCGGCCTCGGTCGGGATCACGATCCAGGCGTTCTCGTCGGCGACCACCTTCTGGCCAAAGCCGGTGAAGGCGGTGGAGAGCGCCGAGTTGATCCGGCCCAGCTCGGCCTTGCCGGCGGCGTCGAGATTGGCGCCCGAGCGGATGAAGGCGTCGCGACGACGCTCGGCCAGACGTTTCTGCTGGGCGTTCAGGCCCATGGCGTCGGCGTTGTCGGCCACCGTCTTGACGCGCTGGAACAGTTTTTCGTTGAAGTTGATCTCGTCGTAGAAGGCCGTCAGCAGGGGCGACATCTCGGTATCGACCGCGTCATAGGCGACGCCGCCGATATTGCCGGTCATGACGCTGTAGATGTTGACGATCCGGTCCAGCGGCTGGCCCCACAGCTCGGACGCCACCAGGGTGTTGGCGAAGGTCGCGGGCTCGGGATTATCGGCCACGGCGGCGACGTCGGCGCGGGCCAGGTCCAGGGCCTCGATCATGGCCTCGCGCAGCTTGGCGGGCGTTACCTTGTCCCAGGGCGGCACGCCGTCATAGGGGCCGGTCCAGGCCTGCAGCAGTTCGGCGCGGGGCGTCTGGGCGGGCAGGACGGCGCGGGCGATGCGCGCCTCCTCGGCCAGGTCGGTCGGCGACAGGGTCTGGACGGCGGATCCGGCATTGGCGGCGCAGGCCGAAAGGGCCATCAGGCTGCCGCCTGCAATGAGAAGCTGGCGTCTGTGCATGGGGTACTCCGAATAATCATGTGGACCCGGTCTTAGGCCTATCGCGCCCGAGCGTCACGCGCCCGAAGGTCGCGCGCTCTCGACGAAGCGTAATCTATGGATCGCGGCCCAGGTTCCCGCTAAAGCCGCGCCATGGCGATAGGCGTATTTGACTCCGGCGTGGGCGGACTGACGGTCCACCGCGAACTCGTGTCCCGGTTCCCGGACCGCGACTTCATCTATTTCGCCGATCAGGCGCGAGCCCCGATCGGCGGCAAGACCGGCGAACAGATCGTCGATCTGACGCGCGAGGGCTGCGAGACCCTGTTCGACGCCGGGGCCAGCGTGGTTGTCCTGGCCTGCAACACCGCATCCGCCGTGGCCCTGCGCCGCCTGCAGCAGACCTGGATTCCGTCGCAGCACGAACGCTATGGCCGCCCCGTCAATGTGCTGGGCATCATCGTCCCCACCATCGAGGCGGCGACCGGCCTGCCTTGGACCTATGAGGCGGATCGCTCGGCCAAGGACGACAAGATCGAGGCCATCGACATCGTCGGCGTCTTCTCGACCGCGGCCACGGCCATGAGCCGGGTCTATGAGATCGAGATCGACAAGCGGCGCGAGGACCTGGCGGTCTTTTCCGAGCCCTGCCCCGGCCTGGCCGGTCTGATTGAACTGGGCGCCAACCCCGAAGAGCTGAAGGTGGTCGTGGACGAACACGTCGACGCCCTGCGCCGCCGCATCGGCCGCCATCCGGACAAGGCCATCCTGGGCTGCACCCACTACGAGATCGTCGCCGACCTGTTCGCCGCCGCCCTGCCCGCCGGGACGCCCGTCATCCACCAACCGACGGCCGTGGCGGATTCGCTGGAACGCTATTTCGAGCGTCACCCCGAATATGATCTGGGATCGTCGTCCGGTCGCCGCTTCCTGACCAGCGGTCAGGCGGGGCCGCAGTCGGACATGGTTTCGCAGTTCTGGGGCGCGCCCCTGGTGTTCGAGACGGCCTGAGCGAAGGCCCCGGTCAGTAGGGGTTCATGGCCCGCACGGCGCCGGAGCTGCTGACCGTGCAACGCGAGCGATAGCTGCCGGTCGCCATGGTCAGTTCGTATTCGCCACGCCCCAGGTCGCGCACGCCGATCGGCACGCTGGAACCATAGGGGCGGCTCTGGAACTCGTCAGCTCGGCGCGCGCAGGCCTCCTGGGCCGCCGTCGGCGCGCCCCTGACCCAGGCGCTGCTCGCGTGCCGACGATTTCCATTCTCCTGCTCACCGGCCAGGAAGCCCTCGTGGTAGCCCTCGCTCTCGTGATCGGCGTCATAGTCGGCGCCATAGAGCCCGGCCTGATAGCCACGCTCATATTCGCGATCGTGGTCCCGGTCGGCGTCGTTGTGGTGATGATTGTGCGCCGCGATCGCCGCCGCCAGCCCGACAATGGCGATACCCGCCGCCACGGCGGTAGCATTGGAACCGGAGCTTGCGCCCGAACCGCCGCATTCGCTGGCGCCGGCCTGGTTGATCGAAGCGTAGCGCCCGTCGCGCGTCATGATCCCCACGCACTCGTCGCCGCGACGCCAGTAGGTCATGCGACCATCGCCCACGACCTCGGAGCGGTCGGTTGCCTGATAGCCTCGGCGGCCCAGTTCGCCCTCGGCCTGGCCGGCGCGCGCGCCCACCAGATCGGACAGGCGCGACGGCGTCTGCGCCAGAACCGAAGCCGGCGCCGTCGCAGCGATGACGGAGGAAAGAACGAAAACGACGCAGGGACGAAGGGTTGTCATGGCCGGCTCCTTTGGGTTTCCCGTCAGGAAAACACACACGCATGACAATCGCCAGTCGGAGCGGCGATGCCTGGTCCCTTTAGGGCTCGACGCCCGTGGTGCGCATGATCTCGGCGCGCAGTTCGGGCATGCCGTCGCCCTTTTCCGCCGAGGTGACGGCGACCACCGGGAAGGCGGCTGGGCGTTTGGAGATGGCCTTCAGGGTCGCTGCCTGGACCTTTTCGGCCTCGCCCTTCTTCAGCTTGTCGGCCTTGGTCAGGACGATCTGGTAGCTGACGGCGGCCAGATCCAGGGCGTCCAGCGCTTCGGTATCCACCGATTTCAGCCCATGACGGGCGTCGATCAGCAGATAGACCCGCTTAAGCGTCACCCGGCCGCGCAGATAGTCGCGGCCCAGATCCTGGAACTTCTTCACCGTGGTCTTGGACGCCTTGGCCCAGCCGTAGCCGGGAAGGTCGACCAGACGCAGCTTGCCGTCCAGGTCGAAGAAATTGACCTCGCGCGTCCGGCCCGGCTCGTTGGAGGCGCGGGCCAGCTTGTGCATCCCCACCAGGCCGTTGATCAGGCTGGACTTGCCCACGTTCGACCGACCGGCGAAGGCGATCTCGGGCAGGTTGGGCTCAGGCAGTTGCTCGATCTTGGCCGCCCCCATGACGAAGGTGGCCTGGCGCGCAAACAGCACCCGCGCCGCCTCGACCTCTTCCTCCGAATAGTCGGGCTTGGAGACGTCAAAGAAGGGCGGCGGAGTCTCCGTCATGCCGCCGACTTGCGGAAGCGGGCGATGAAGCTGTCGATCGGGTTCTCGGCCTTGAAGCGGTGCATGATGAAATACTGCTGGATGATCGAGAGGATGTTGTTCCAGGCCCAGTAGACCAGCAGACCTGCGGGGAAGCCGGCCATGATGAAGGTGAAGATGATCGGCATGAACTGGAAGATCTGACGCTGGATCGGGTCAGCAGCGGGCGGGTTCATCGCCGTCTGCAACCACATGGTGAAGCCATAGACGATCGCCAGGACACTGAGGCCCAGGGTGAAGCCGGCGCCATGGCCGCCGATCAGGGTTCCGATCAGGGGCGCCGAGGACGGGTCCCACGGGATCAGGCCGAACAGGTTCCAGATGTTCGTCGGGTCGCGGGCCGACAGGTCCTTGATCCAGCCGAAGAAGGGCGCGTGGCGCATCTCGATGGTGACGTAGAGCACCTTGTACAGGGCGAAGAAGACCGGGATCTGGACCAGGATGGGCAGGCAGCCCGCCAGAGGATTGATCTTCTCCTTCTGGTACAGCTCCATCGTCGCCTTCTGCTGGGCGGCGGGATCGTCCTTGTTGGCGGCCTTAATGGCCTCCATCTTGGGCTGCAGCAGCCGCATCTTGCTGAGGCTCTCGTAGCTCTTGTTGGCCAGCGGGAACATGATCAGCTTGATGGACAGCGTCAGCAGCAGGATGGCGACGCCGAAGTTGCCGACCAGGCCGTAGAAGAACTCCACGACCATGAAGATCGGCCGTGTCAGGAACCACAGGATGCCCCAGTCGATGGCGTAGACGAAGCGCGGCAGGTTCAGCGATGTCTCGTAGCCGGCCAGGATCTCGTTGCGCTTGGCCCCGGCGAACAGGCGCTGGGTCTCGGTGGCGGTGGCGCCTGGTTGAATGGTGCGGACCTCGCCCGACAGGCTGGCCTCGTGGATGTTGTAGCGGGCGGCGTCGCGGATGCGGAACTCGGTCGAGACGGCCTCGGCCTGGTTGGGGATCAGGGCCGCCATCCAGTATTTGTCGGTGATGCCGAGCCAGCCGCCGGTCGATTCATTGGCGACGACGGGCTTCTTGGTCCAGTCCTTGTACTTCAGCTGTTGCGTTGCGTACTTGCCGTCCGAACCGAAGGTGCCGATGGCGCCTTCGTGCAGGATCTGGTTCTTGCCCAGCACATCGGGCACGCCCTGGCGCTGCACGCGGCTGTAGGGGCGGATGGTGATGGCCTGGGTTCCCAGGTTCTGGACCGTGTCGGTAACGGTGAACAGGTACTGGCTGTCGATGGCGATGACGCGGGTGAAGCGCAGGCCCTGGCCATTGTCCCAGGTCAGGGTGACGGGAGCGTTGGGCGCCAGGGTCGAACCCGAGGTCAGGCTCCACGGCGTCGCATCCCCGGGAACGCCGCCGGGCACGTTGGTGGCCAGCCAGCCGAAGTCGGCGAAATAGGCGTGCTCCATTCCGGCGGGCCGGAACAGCTCCTCGAACGGCGAGTTCGGGTCGATGGTGGTGCGGTAGTTCTTCAGGAACAGGTCATCGATCCGACCGCCCTGCAAAGACAGCGAACCCTTCAGGGTCGGGGTCTCGATCGGCACCCGCGCCGCCGAGCCCAGGGCCTGGGTGCGGTTGGTCAGGAAGATGGCGCTGGAGGGTGCTGGCGATGCGCCCGGCAGGGCTGCGGCGCCGGCCGACTGACCCGAGACCGTCTGTTCGGCAACCGCGGCCTGTTGAACCGCGCGGCGCTGCTTGGCCTGCGGCTCCATCACGAAGACCTGGTACAGGATCAGGATGACCACGGTGCAGACGATGAAGATCACCGTATTGCGTGCGTTCTCGGATTTCATGCGGATCAGTCGTCCTGGCCGGTAAGGTCGCGGATTATTTGGGCGCGTGGTTTGTGGGCGTGGAAGCCGCTCGCCCGTCTGAAGGCCCTTGTGGGTTCGCCAGCCTTGTAAGCGCCGATTTCACATCGTCAAGCAAACGGTCCCACGGACGCGCGGTCGTGCCCATGCGGGCAATCAGCACATAGTCGCTTCCGGGGACGCCGTTTTGGGGGACCATCGCCCGCGCCGCCTCGCGCAGACGGCGTTTGGCGCGGTTGCGGACCACCGCGCCGCCGACCTTTCGGGTGGCGGTGAAGCCGACGCGGATCACGGGGTCGCCGTCGCCCCGATCCAGACGCTGGACCACGACAGCGCCACGCGCCTGAGAAACGCCTTTCGCGGCCGCCAGGAACTGGGGCCGCGAGGTCAGGCGTTCGATTTTCTGAACGTCACTCATGATCCTCCCCTACGGGAAGACGTGAGACGACTAGGCCGTAAGCTTCTTGCGGCCCTTGGCGCGGCGACGCGCAACGATCTTCTGACCGTTCTTGGTGGCCATCCGCGAACGGAAGCCGTGGCGGCGGGCGCGCACTAGACGTGACGGCTGATAGGTCCGCTTCACGGTCGGCTCCTGAGGCTAAAGGTTTAGGCGGCGGACAAATGAGGCGTCCACAACCGGAGGCGGGCGTATAAGGGGCGAGGTCTTCGGAGTCAACGCCGCCGAGCCTTTCCGGCGTCGCCATCGTGCAGGCTGGGCCTCCCCACCGGGCGCGAACCCGTCTAGGACAACGCAATGAACCGGATCAGGCGTTTCGCGCCGCTTATTCTCCTGGCCTGCATCATCGCCCTGATCTTCGGCATGGGGTGGAACCGCTATCTGTCGCTGGACACGTTGCGCGACCACGGACAGGCCCTGCGCGACTTCACCTCGGACCACTGGATCCTCAGCCTGCTGGCCCTGATGGCCGTCTTCACCATCGCCACCGCGAGCGTGGTGCCCGGCGTCTTCTTCGTGACCATCACCGCCGGCTATCTGTTCGGACCGTGGATCGGCGGCGTCGCCACCTCCATCGCCGCCACCCTGGGCGCCCTGATCGTCTATGGCGTGGCCCGCTCGGCCCTGGGCAAGTCGATCGGCGCCCGCGCCAGCGGCGACGCCGGGATGATGCAGCGGGTCTGCGCCGCCATCGACAAGGACACCTTCTGGTACGTGCTGGCCTCGCGCTTGGCCGTCGTCGTGCCATTCCACATGATCAACCTAGCGGCGGGCGTCATGGGGGTCAGGCTGCTGCCATACACCATCGCCACCGTCATCGGCCTGTTGCCCGCCCACATCATCTACTGCTGGATCGGGGCGCGGCTGAACGCCCTGCTGGCCAGCGATCCCAATCCCGACATTCAGTCCCTGTTCGCCCAGTTCTGGGCGCCAATGGCGGGCGTGTTCGTGCTGGCCGTCGTCCTGCCCTTCGCGCTGAAGACGGTGCAGGCGGCGTTTGACCGTCGCGGTCCCAGGCAGGCCGCATGATCCGCGACGGTTTCCTGCAGACCCTTCAGACCCGACTGCGCCTGCCGGCCGAGCTGGCGTCAGGTCCGTGGCGCGACCGGTTCAAGCCCCATGCCCCCGACGGCCTGTCGTCGCGCCTTCTGCTGCTGACTGTCGCCTTCACCCTGGTGGTCGAGGCCCTGATCGTGGCCCCCAGCGCCGCCTCCTTCCACGAGCGCTGGCTGATGGATCGGCTACAGGGCGCCGAACTGGCCTCGGTCGGGGTCGAGGCCCTGCCCTATAGCGCCGTCGACGACGCCACCGCCGAGACCCTGCTGCGGATCGGCGGGGTCTCGGCCGTGGCCATCTCGGACCAGGGGGTGATGCGCCAACTGCTTCAGGCCCCCAACCTGCCCCGTACGCCCGACTTCATCGACCTGAGGCGCCGGAACCTGGCCCAAAGGCTGTGGGACCCCGTAGTGACCCTTTGGGGCCATCCCGACCGTTCGATCCGGGCGCGCGCGGCGCCCCGCTATCGCTCGGGCGACTTCATCGACGTGGTGGCGCCCGCCGAGCCCCTGCGGCTGGAGCTGCGGGCCTTCCTGCTGAACAGTCTTCTGGTGTCGATCCTGATCTCGATCGTCGCCGGCGCCCTGCTGTATGCGGGTCTGGCCTTCCTGGTGCTGCAACCGCTGCGGCGCGTGACCCGGTCCATCGAGGGCTTCGCCGCCGATCCCGAGACCCCCGCCCCCACGCCGTCCGACCGCCACGACGAGATCGGCCGGGTCGAGCGCGAACTGGCGCGGATGCAGGACGAGGTGCGCCAGTCCCTGCGCGCCCGCGCGCGCCTGGTGGCGCTGGGCGAGGCCGTGGCCAAGATCAATCACGACCTCAGGAATATGCTGACCTCGGCCCAGATGGCGTCCGAGCGTCTGGCCTCGTCCGCCGACCCCCAGGTGGCCAAGGCCATGCCCCGGCTGGAGCGCGCCCTCAGCCGCGCCGCCGCCCTGACCCGCAATGTGCTGGACTATGGCAAGTCCGAAGAACCCGCGCCGGTCCTGACCCGCATCCCCCTGGCCGCCGCCGCCGCCGCCGCCGCCGAGGACGCCGGGCTGGAGCCGCAAGGGGTGAAGCTGGTCAAGGCCATCCCGCCCCGCTTCGCCGTCACCGCCGACAGCGACCAACTGCACCGCATCCTGGTCAACCTGATGCGCAACGCCCGCCAGGCCATCGAGGCCGATCAGGCGCGGGGCGAGCACAAAGGCAAGGGGCTGGTGCGGCTGACCGCCTCCAGCGACGGCGCCTTCGCTGTCCTGGCCATCGCCGACGACGGACCGGGCATCCCCCCGCGCCTGTCCGAACGCCTGTTCGACGCCTTCGTCAGCGGCAAGGCATCCGACGGCACGGGCCTTGGCCTGACCATCTCGCGCGAGCTGGCCGCCAACCACGGCGGCGAACTGCGGCTGGTCGACACCAGCCCCGCCGGCACGACCTTCGAGCTCAGGCTGCCGGATACGCTCTGAGCGAACCCATGGCGCGCTGAAAGCGTTGCCCTGGTCCCCGCAGGAGATCGCGTCATGCTGAAAGACCGCAACTCATCCGCTATCGTCGCCGTAAAGGATATCGGGCGCGCCCTCGCCTTCTATCGCGACATCATCGGCCTCCAGGTGCTGAACGATGACCCCGGCGAGAACGGAGTCCTGACCTTCCAGACCGGAGCGACCCGGTTGGTGGTCTATGAGTCCGAAAGCGCTGGAACCAATCAGGCTAACGCCGTCGTTTGGGGCATGGAGGGCGACCTGGTCGACACGGTGGAAGCCCTGAAGGCCAGAGGCGTCGTCTTCGAACACTACGACCTGCCCGGCGTCACCCTGAACGGCGACATTCACGAAGCCGGCCAAGGGAAGCTGGTATGGTTCAAGGATCCGGACGGCAACATCCTGCATATCAACGAGGGGATTTAGCCCTACTGGGTCCGCGCTGTCCCCTCACGGCGCTTGTCTGCGCCACCGTCCCAGCCCCAGCCCGACGATCCTTGACGCCACAGCCCGCCCTGAAGGCCTGAGTTCTCGGTCGTGTTGGGCCGCAGTACGACCCCGGCGGCGGCCAGGCCGTCTTGCAGCTCCGGCGTGAACATCTGCGTATCGGCCCCCACCGTCGTTCCCCGCGCCACCAGATTGGGCAGATCGATGGCCGCCTGCATGGGCAGGTCCCACACCAGGGCGCCGATCAGGGCCTTGGCGTTATAGGCCAGGATCGACGGTCCTCCGGGCGAGCCCAGGCCGCCGACCAGCCGCCCCTCGCGGTCCAGCACGATGACCGGCGCCATAGACGAGCGCGGCCGCTTCAGCGGTCCCGGCGCATTGGCCGCGGGCGTGCCGTCCGCCTCGTTCGGGGTGAACGAAAAATCCGTCATCTGGTTGTTGAGGAAGAAGCCCCCGACCATGCGGCCCGAGCCGAACACGCTCTCGACCGTGGTCGTCATGCTGACCGCGCCGCCCTGGGCGTCAACGATGAAGAAATGCGACGTGCCGCTGGGCTCGAGCGTGGCGTCGGGTCCGCGCAGCACCCCGCCGGGCGGCGTGCCCGCCTTCGCCGGCGCCACCAGCCCATCGACCAGGGCGGCGCGACCCGCGACATAGTCCTCGTCCAGCAGTCCCTGCACCGGCACCCCGACAAAGGCCGGATCGCCGACATAGCGGTCGCGGTCGGCGTACATCAGCCGCTGAAGCTGGGCGAAGGCCGTCCAGGCCGCCAGGCTCTGCGGCCCCTGGGCTAGTTCCGGCCTGTCCTCGGCCATGGCCAGCAGTTGCAGCAGCGACACCCCGCTGGACGGCGGCGGCGGCACACAGACCAAATAGATCCGGAACGGCCGGCATAGGGCGCCCCGCTCCAGCGGCTCATAGGCGGCGATGTCGGCGGCGGTCAGACCGCCCGGCCGCGGCCCGGACGCCACCGCAGCCGCGATCTCCTGCGCGATCGGCCCGCGATAAAAGGCGTCCGCCCCGCCCTCAGCCAAGGTCGTCAGCGTCTGGGCGTAGGCTGAGTTCTTCAGCAGGTCCCCGGCGACATAACGGCTCCCGTCCGGCTTAGTGAAATAGGGCGCCGACCATGCCGTGCGGCCCGATGGATAATTGGCCGCGATCATCCCGGCCAGGCGCGGGCTGACCACGAACCCCTCGCGCGCCAGCCGCTCGGCGTCGTCGAACAGGCCGGACCAGGGCAGGACGCCGTGCTCGGCCTGGGCCATGGCCAGCATGGCCACCGCGCCCGGCGCGCCGATCGAACGCCCGCTCATCACCGCGTCGATGAAGGACAGGGGTTTGCCGTCCTCGTAGAACAGCTCGCCTGTCGCAGACGACGGCGCCGTCTCGCGCCCGTCATAGGCCGTGACCTCGCCCGTGGCGGCGTCCAACAGCATCATGAAGGCGCCGCCCCCCAGACCCGAGGACTGCGGCTCCACCAGCCCCAGAACCGCCTGGACGGCCACCGCCGCGTCCACCGCAGATCCCCCGCGCCGCAACACCGCCAGCCCCGCCTCCGTCGCGAGCGGGTTGGCCGTAGCGACGAACGGCCCGACCGCCTGGGGGGCCCGAGCCACGACGGCGGGCGCGCTCGCTGCCGTGGAAACCGGCGCCGCCGTCTGGCACCCCGCCAGCGCCAGCACTGCCGCCAGGGCCATCGTCAGGGTCGTTATCGAGCCGCTGGGGCGAAAGAGAGAGGGGGGCATCATGATCCTTGCGGTCGTACCTGAGCGGTCACGACTAAAGCCCGCTCATGCCATCGCCAAGGGGCGGTTTGGGGGCGAGAACCGACAACTTGCATCAAAACGACAAACCGGGCTTGCGCCTGCCAAATCCACCCGCTAAAGACCCGCCCTCGCCGAAAGGCCTGTGCGCGCCCGTAGCTCAGCTGGATAGAGCATCAGACTACGAATCTGAGGGTCGGACGTTCGAATCGTTCCGGGCGCGCCACTTCGGTTTAAAACCGAGAACTCCGCCAACAGCAGCGGAACCCCCACCACCACTGGACGCCAAGGCTCTCAGCAACTCGGTTCGCGACCCGATTATGCGCGCTTCGGTCTTGCTGATGACCTCAACACGCTGTGTCAGAGCGCGTAGGTGGTCGCGGCGGTAGCCGCTTGACCGGTCACGAAGCTTGCGACGGGCAGCGCTGGCAAACTTGTTCAAAGTCTCCGGAGTGATCGTCGGGGCGAGACGTTCGACGGACGAACTGACGCGCTCGGCATCCGCTCTGGCCTGGTCGCGGGTCCCGGTGAGTTCGGCGATCCGATCCTTCAAAGAGGGATCATCGGGGGCAAGAACGCCATTCTCGATGGCTTCGTAGAGCCGATTGAGTTTGGCCTCGGCCTCCGTGGCGCGTTTGCGCATCTCGGCGATGTGGCTGCGACGTTGGTCAGCCCACTCCTCTCGCCGGTCCAAAAGCTGCTCCATCAAGAGCCCGAGGCGCTCCGGATCGAGCAGGCGCTCCTCCAAGTGGCCGATAACGGCATCGTCCAGCTTGTCCATCGGGACCGACATGCCGGTGCAGCCGGTCGCGCCGATCCGTGCCTTCGTTGAACAGGCGTAGTAGCGATACTGGCCGCCCGCGCTGCCTTTGCCAGTCCTCAGCGTCATGGCGCCGCCGCAAGCTCCACAGAAGCAGATGCCAGTGAGCAGGTTTGGCCCGCTGGAAACGCGCGGCGGCGTCCACTTCGGGTTTCGTGAGGTGAGGTGGGCTCGGACCGCGTCGTAGTCCGCTTTCGAGACAATGGGCGGCACGGCCATGATGGCGTGCTCAGACTCTGGCTTGGGCTTCTTGGTCAGGTAGTCGCGGGCATTGAAGCGGTGCTCTCCCATATAGGTCGACCGGGTGAGGATCTGATGCACGGCGCTGATCCCCCATCGCCCACCGTCGCGGGTGCGGAGGTTCAGTTCGTTCAATCGCGTGGCGATGGTTTTGAGGCCCATGGGACCGCACTCCCCGTCACCAGTCAGCGTCCACCGATAGATGGTCCGCACGACTTCTGCCTGAAGCGGATCGATCTCCAGCTTCTTCTTCACCTTGGCCCCGCGCTGCTCAGCGGCGACGATGCGATAGCCAATGGGCGGCCGAGCGCCATTCCAGAAGCCCTGCCGGGCATTCTCTTTCATGGCGCGAAGGGTGTGCTTGGCGTTCTCCCGGGACTGGTACTCGTCGAAGAGCGACATGATCTGCCGCATCATCATGCTCATGGGATCGTCGCCCAGCTCCTGGGTGATCGAAACCAGACGGACGCCGTTCTTGGCCAGCTTGCGGACGTAGAACTCGAACTGGAACTGGTCGCGGAAGAAGCGCGAGAAGCTGTGCACTACGATTACGTCGAAGGTGGGCGGTTTGATCAGGGCCGCTTCGATCATGGATTGGAACGAGGGCCGCCGGTCGTCGGTGGCGGTGTTTCCCGGCTCCACATACTCGACTGCCGCTTCCCAACCTTTGGCCTCGCAGTAGGCCTCAAGCTGTCGGCGCTGGTCCGGGATCGACAGGTCGTTGGTTGCCTGCCGGCCGGTTGAGACCCTGAGGTAGAGAGCGGCGCGCGTCTGAACGCCCGTGCCGCTTGCCGTGTCCGTCATGTCCTCATCCTCTCAGAGGCGCGGACCGAAGACCTCGTCCAGCACCTCGCCAAGCCAGGCCTCCACCGCCCGCAGTTCGGCCGGAGTGACCGGCAGGTCGTCGGGCCAGGTGTCGGTGATGTGTATAGATGAGCGTACCTCGACTCGCCGGGTTGGCAGAGTCCGGCGTCGCCGCCGCTGCGGCTCGGATGACGGCTGAATGTACATGGCCGCCAAGCTGACCACTCAAGAACTCGGCGCATACTCGTAACCTCTCCCTCGCAAATCTCCGGCCCCCGCCTTCTCGCAAGGCGGATCGATCCATCGATCCTTGCCGAGTCCCCAGCGGGGCCGGACGAGCGGGTCAACGCCTGCGGCTCCAGCCGCAGCCCGCAGGGCGCGAAGCGGGGTTGAGGCGATCGGACGGCTTCGCTCCTCACCTGAAATAAGGGTCGATAAGGCAAAGCTTGTCAGACAATGCCGGCGCAAAGCCTATCCTGCCCTCAACCCTTAATTGCGTTCAGCCTACCGCTGCGCTTCCGCTTCCTCGACCTCGCGGCTTAGCTGAACCATCGCTTTGGCCAGACGCGCTTCGGCTGCGGCCGGGTCGATCTGGAGATGCTCGGCTATCTCGTCCAGAGACCAGCCTTCGAAGCGATGCAGGACGAAGACATCGCGGCAGTCCAGCGACAACTGCTGGATACCTCGCACCAGGACGCGGTGGTGGTCCGGTCCTGCCGTCCGCCGGAACGCTCGCCACCCTCGAAACCAGCCAAGGCTCATAGCCCAGCTCCTCCCTCCATTCCGATGGCGGTCTCGACGACATCCAGAAGGCGGCTGATCGCTCTGTCGGCAGCCTCGGGTGAGACCGTCAGGTCGGGTTCGGCCGCACCGGATCGCAGTTCCCCTGAGGCGTAGAGCGGGCCAAGGATCGCGGCGAGTTCCGCTACCCCGTCTGGCACGTCTCGCAGTCCGGCCAGCCGGGCGCATCGCAGGGCCTTCTTCAGATCATGACGCAGGTGGACGCGGTTCCAATCGTCCGAGAACCCGCGATGGAGAAGAAAGGCCTTCAAGCCGAGTTCGATGGCGATAGCGCTGGGGTAGGCCGATCTCACCCCTGAGCGATTAGGCTCAGGCCAAGCCATATCATAGAAGGTCCGCGCATTGCGGATGAAGGCAGCGGCCAGACGATGGTCGGGCGGGCGTCGCCTTCCCTTCTGCTGCCGGAAAGATAGACGCTGGTGGTCAGGCATGCGTGACCTCCCGCGCAGCCGCCCGGTTGCTCAGGACATCCTGAACGGTGGAGTTTCAGAGGATTTCGGCTAGAGTTCAGCGGAATTCACCGACTGAGTCAATAGAATTCTGCAAGTAGTCGGAGGTTTTCGCCGAAAATGATTAGTCCCGCTCAGATTCGGATGGCTCGCGCTGGCCTTGGCATAAGCGTCAAGGTGCTCGCTGAACGTTCGAGCGTCGCCGACTCCACGATTCATAGGTTTGAGGCGGGTCGCGGTGGTATGCAGACGGGGACACTCGAACGTTTGCAGACCGCCCTCGAAGCTGCTGGCGCGATCTTCCTGTCGGCAGACGCCTCAGGCGGGCCAGGCGTTCGATTAATCACCTAATCCGTCCGCAGTGGCCTCGTCGCCCCGCACAGCGATCCGGGTCCAGCCGCGATGTTGGGCCACTTTGAGCATGTCGGCGACGATGTCCGGGTAGGCGTGCGCGGTGACCAGCGCGCGGCCCGCGTCGCGAAACGCCGGCTCCGTCGCTCGATGGTCTCGGTAGAACCGCTCGGCCCGGCTCTGGCGATCCCGCTCGATGAGATAGCGATCGAGCAGGGCGGCCGGCACATCGCCCTTGAGGGTGGATCGATCGCTCGTGGCGTCGCGTCTGGACCGCGCGGGGGCGAGGGTGTTCGGCGGCCCGGCTGCGGCGGGCGTCGCTCCTCGCGGGGCCGGACTCATACGTCACGCTCCCCGTTGGCGGGTCGCTCGGCGTCGATGACGCGATCGAGCCAGACGCGAACTTCGTCTTCAGGCGCACCCCGCTCCGGCGGCGGCTGGCCTTCGGCGGCGAAGGCGCGGACGATGGCGTCGAGGTCCATATCGGTTTCCTCGGATTGCGAGGGAGGGGAAATGACGACGGGCGCCGTGTTCGAAGCCGGAATAAGCGCGGGCGCGGGCGGGAGAGACGGCGCGGGTCGCAGACGGCGGGCGAAGGCCCGCTCGCGGTAGGAGACGATCTTGCGCCCCCGGACGGACGCGACGCCGGCCTTGAGAAGGATCAAAGCCGTGGCGGGAAGCTGTATCAGTTCCTGCCGGAGCATCAGGGCCCGTCGCTGCTCCGACTGGGTGACGCTGCGCCGACCTGCGCCCAGCCCGCGAGGCCGGCTCAGGCTGCGGCCCTCATAAGTGTAGTAGCCGAGTCGTTCGCTGAGCTCCTGCGCCACCTTCAGATCCTTGGGCGCGAAGACGAGTTCGAGCCCGCAGTTCGAGAGAATGTCCTGGGTGAGGTCCGGCCCATAAAGGCCGCGCAGTTGCGCCGGGCTTTGGATGACCGGCAGGAGGCGCAGACCATAGCCCGCGACCCAGGAAAAGGCGTGGGCCAGCATCGGCGCGGAGCCGAGGCGCGCGAACTCGTCGAGAAGCACCAGGACCCTCGGGTCGCCCGGCTCCGGAAGGCTGCGGCTGTTCAGAGCAATGAGCTGCTGGAACAGCAGGCTGTAGAGCGGGGCGATGCGCAGCATATTGTCGGGACTGGCGCCCAGATATCTCGAAAAGGCCTGCAGCAAGCTGAAGGTTCGCACACGCGTCGAAGCGGTGGCGGTAGCCGTCTGACACGGCTTGATCACCGTCGGCGACTAACCGCGCGGACTTTAGGGCTTCCGCCGCAAGCAGGCGTGGCCGAAAGAAGAGGGGTGTCCGCGCTGGCGGACGGCACGCTGAGAGAGGCCCTGTGCCGCTATTCACTCCAAGTCCGACGTCGGAGCGCCTCTTCGGACCCGCCTTTCGAGCCTATCTCACTTCGATCAATGCGATCGCTGACGCCGTCGCGGCCGACGAATATGTGTTCATCCCAACCGAAGTCTTTGCGGCCGTCGCTGAACGGGGGAGCGTGACTCCCGGTGAAGCCGGGAAGATCTTCTGGATCGAGACCCTGCAACGAGCCCAGCTCGCTGCCATCCTAACCTTGGGACGCACCGCCGGCTGGGTCGAAGGCGCGCGTCGGGAATACGACGCTGGAGCCTTGGCTCCCTTCACTGCCTGTGTTCGGGCGCTCGTCGAGGCTACAGGGGATTCTTGTCACACCCTCAACGCCGTCGCTGTGACCCTGGCCGAGAACGCGGTTGGCATTCGTCGCGAGCTTTCCGGAAGCGGCGTCGGCGCAACGTCGACAGAACTTGAGGACCTGCTCATTCACTTCACCCACGCCCGCAAGGTGCCGAAAGGTGAAGAGGCTCCGGCCTCGCATAATGCCGAGTCCACGATCGCCTATATTCGGACGTTGAAGGCGATGGGCCTTCCGCAGGCCGAAGAGTTCTACAAGGCGCTTTGCGAGAGAATGCACCCTGCCGCGGCCGGCCTAGCCCACTACTATGTCCCCTCCGAGCATGGGTTCAGAATATCGTTCGATCAGGATCGGCCGGCGATGGACGCCTTCGTCGGCGAGTACGAGGCGTCGATGCATGACCTCCTTTCGCTGGCGTTCAATCCCGCGCTGCTGACGCTGCGTGTCTGCGGCGCCTTCGGCATTGGGACCTCGCCTGAAGCGCTACGACGCATAGACTTTAGTCCAGTAGCCCTTTGGGCCCGTGTGGACGCTGGACTAAGGGCAGCCGGCTTACCGGCCTCGTGCTATACATAAATATGCATCAAACTGCGATTTAGATATAGAGTGACATATCGATCAAGTTGACAAAGAAGACGATAGCGATATATCAAAGCGCATCAGGAGCTAATTTTGATGCGCAAAGCTATATCATCCCGTCGACGGCATAGCGGTGCCTTTGCGGAGGCGCTTAAAGACGCGCGTCAGCGCAAAGGGTGGAGTCAGCGCGAGTTGAGCGCCAAGGCCCACATGACCCAAGCGCATATCTCCCGCATCGAAAACGGCGAGGTGGACCTGCAACTCTCCAGTCTCGTGGAACTGGCCCGGACACTGGATCTCGATGTCCAACTGATCCCTAGGACCGCCTTGACCGCGGTCGAGGCGACCGTGCGGGCGGCGGACGAGCGCTCGGGCGAACGAGAGATCCGGCGCACCTTTGAAGAGTTGCGGCGAAGGGCCGAGCTTCTCAGCCATGCGCACCCGAGCTCAGACCTCTTGGATCTGGTGAACATCGCCAGGGAATTGGAACGGCTCACGCCGCGCCTCCAAATCCCAATGCTTCCTAGAGAGGTCGAACACGCCGTCACTGAACTTGCAGGGCTGCCGATCGACAGTCTGGGCCGAGCGGCGGCGACGAGGAGCGTGAAAAACATCACCGAGATCCTGCGTCACTTCCGAGGCTTCATTCTCCACACAGCCCATGAGGAAAGGCCCGCCTACGTCATCGACGGCGGAGAATTCTAATGACCGCCGATGTTCTCGACGTCCTGCTGAACGATCGACGGATCGGAGCCATCAACGCTTTGGGTGGAGATCAGTCGATCTTCTCATTCGACGACGCTTATGCGGAGGATCCGGATCGTCCGACCCTGAGCCTATCGTTCAAGGGCGATCGCGGCGGACTGCTGCGCAATCACAAGCCGACCCAGACGAAACTGCTGCCCTTCTTCTCCAACCTGCTGCCGGAGGGGTCGCTGCGCGACTATCTCGCCAAGCGCGCGGGCATCAAGGCTGTCCGCGAGTATCCGCTCTTGGAGGTGCTTGGCCCCGATCTGCCTGGTTCAGTGCAGATCCGGCCCTCCGGTGAAGGCCAAGTCGAGGATGCGGAAGAGGCGAACGCGGTCGCGGCCAAAGCTCCTCGCGAAGGCGCGCTCCGCTTCTCCCTCGCCGGCGTTCAACTGAAATTCTCGGCCGTCCAGAAGGCAAGCGGCGGCCTCACCATCCCCGCCAGCGGGCGAGGCGGCGACTGGATCATCAAGCTGCCGTCCGTGCGGTTCTCGGGCGTTTCGGCCAACGAGTTTTCGATGATGAGCCTCGCCAAATCGATGGGGATGGATATCCCGCACGTGGAGCTGACGCCGCTCGACGAGATTGAGGGGCTGCCCGACGGGATCGGCCAGATCGAAGAGGATGCGTTTTCGATCCGGCGCTTCGACCGAACCGACGAGGGCGAACGGATCCACATCGAAGACTTCGCCCAGGTGTTCGGCGTCTATCCCGACGACAAGTACGACGGCACCTACCGGGCGATCGCCAAGGTGCTTTGGCTCGAAACGGGCGAGGTCGGGGTCACCGAGTTCCTCCGCCGGCTCGTGTTCAACACCCTCATCGGCAACGCCGACATGCACCTGAAAAACTGGTCGTTGATCTACCGAGACGGTCGCACGCCCGAGCTATCGCCGGGCTACGACTTCCTCAACACCACCTTGTACATCCCCGACGACAAGGCGGGCATGAAGTTCGCGCGGACCAAGGTCATGAGCGAGATCTCTCTTGGGGAGATCGCCTATATGGCGGGCAAGGCCGGCATTCCCGAAGCGCTCGCCATCGACACGGCGCGCGACACCGTCGCCCGTTTTCGCGAAGTTTGGGCGCGCGAGCGAGAACACCTGCCGATCATTCCGGCGCTGGCCGCCGAAGTACAACGGCATTTGGATCTCGTGCCGCTCGCCATGGATCGATAGCCGGATCGCGAACACTCTCGTGCTCCCGTCAGCGGGAGTGACCATGGAGGTAGAGGGAGGTCCGATGCCCCCGTTTGCCTCTTGGCTGACGTCGGAGCGTCCGCTGAGCGGCGGACAAAGAAGCTTGATGCGACGAAGTGCAGGGAAAAGGACCCGGAGAAGGTGGCGCGCCGATCTCGGGAAACTTGAAAGGCCGCCAAATACGGCCCGAAATATCCCTGGCGACCTCGTCCTCAACCGCGCTGGCCCGCTCCGCAAAAGGTGGGCGGTCCCACATGCTTAGGCAAGGACACCTTTTGCTATCAACCGACACGGGTAATGCTAGGGTCTGCCTAGACGTGCGTACGCGAAACTAAATAGCGCACACATAGCCGGGGGGGCAGAGTGTCGAAAATCAAGAAGGTGCGGAGCCTCAAAGGCGTAGGAATACTCGCAAACAAAGCGGCGAAGGACACAGGTCCTGAATTTCTTAAAGTAAACCTGATCTATGGCTTCAACGGGTCCGGCAAGAGCACGCTGTCTCGTGTGTTCTCATGCCTCCAAAAGGGCCATGCCCACCACGAGCTTCCGGCTGAGTGTGCGTTCGAAATCGAGTTGGAAGACGGCACAGTCTACGGCGCGCCGAATAAACTCACGGGGCTCGAAGAGCTGGTATGCGTTTTCAATACCGATTTCGTGGCAGAGAACCTACAATGGGAAAAGGGTACTGCTGCGTCAATTTTTTATCTCAGTCAGGAGCAGGCTGAGTTAGTCGATCAGCTAAAGGCCGTTGAAACAAAGCTACCAGCAAAGGCCGCAGCGCTTGCTGGAGCGACCAACACTGCTAGAGCCTCCGCTAAAACCTTTTCAACTTACTGCACGGAACGCTCCAGGACCGTGCACCAAGCCCGCCACATGGCGTCGAAGAAGTATGAAGCGCCAAAGCTGAAGGCGGACTACGCAGCCGAGAATTTTGACGCATCATCGGTTAAGTCGCCCCTCGACCTTGCTGCCCTTCAAGCCGTCGTGACGCAACTTGCACCGCCACCGCCGCTCAATCCCGTTCCGCTCGATCTCGATGTTGTGCACTCAACGATAACGGCGGCCGTGACTTACGCTGAAGTCAGCCTAGGGTCCGTCGTGCTCCAAGAGCTGGAAGATCACCCAGCGATGGTGCCATGGGTGAAGACTGGCCACGAGTACCATTCGGCGGCCAGCCTCGCGACCTGTCTTCTGTGTCAAAACCCCTTCACAGAGTCGAGGAAGGCCAAGCTATCTGAGGCGCTCGACGACAAGCTTACCCAGCTGATCAGGGGAGTCGCGGCATCCAAGGAGCAGGCAGATACGCTTCGCACAGCGAATGTATTTACCTCGCAGACCCTACCTAAGCCGGCTGAGTTCGAGCCATCGCTGCGCGCACAGTCAACCGACCGCCGCGCTGGGCTCGTAACGGCGGCGGCGAAAGTCGCTGGTTTATTGGATTCAGCTCGCATGACGCTGGCCAGCAGGGCGAAGGAACCCACGAAAGTCGTAGCGCACGATTTGCCTTCGACGGCCGAGATCGCGGCTGTAACGAGCGAGCTTTCTGCCGCGCTTGCCAGCTTCAACAGCCTGATTGACGACCATGCCGTGGCTGTATCGAGCTTTGCCGATCGTCAGGACCAGGCCAGCCTGGCAATCCTTCACCACTTCCTCGCGGACGGGCAAAAGGATTTCCTCGCGGCGCAGAACGCCGCCGAGGCGGACACCCAAGCGGAAGATGCGGCGCGAGCGGAGGTTATGGCCGTTCAAGGTCAAATCGATGATCTCAAGGCCAAGTTACGCGCGCACGGACCAGCTGCGCCGAAGATCAACAAGCTCGTGCACGACTATCTCGGGCACAAAGAGCTCAGCATCGAAGCGGCTGACACTGGCTACACACTGAAGCGCAACGGCAAGCCCGTGAAGGGTCAGCCGAGCGAAGGAGAAAAGACCGCGATCGCCCTCTGCTACTTCCTGACCACGCTTGAATCTGAGGGCCGCGCTTTGAAGAACCTCATCGTGGTCGTCGACGATCCGATTTCCAGCCTCGACACACGAGCGATGAACTACGCCTGCGCGCTAGTCCTGAAAAAGTTGGCTAAGGCGGCACAGCTTTTTGTGCTGACGCACAATCAGCACTGTATGAACGAGTTCAAGAAGGCTTGGAAATCTGCGGCATACCCCAAGAAGGCAGAGACGCTCCCGACCGGCCAGTTGCTGTACATGGACGTGAAATTGCCGGAAGGTAGCGCGACACGCATAGCGACATTAGTCGAAATGTCACCGCTGCTGCGGGAGTACGATTCCGAGTACCACTTCCTGTGCCACCAGATTCTTGAGTTCGAAGCCGCCGGCACCGAACATTCCCCAAATCTTCTGTTGATGCCCAACGCAATGCGTCGCGTCCTAGAAGTTTTCCTAGCGTTTAAGGAGCCCGGCACTGCTCCGATCGCCGCCAAACTCGCGAAAATGGCAGAACGTCACGACGAGCTCGATCCCGTGCGGCTTGCCGCACTCGAGCGGCTGTCGCAGGTAGAGTCGCACTCCGACAACCTTGATGACCTCACGGGTCACTCGCCCATGATCGTGGAGGAAGTGCGGCAAACCTGCGCTGCGCTGCTTGAACTGATGAAGGTCGCGGACGAACCGCACGCCAAGGCAATCCGGAAGCAGTGCAGAAGGGAATAATGGTCGGGAGCGGACTTGGTAGACCAGGACACCTAACCTCCACAGACGGGCCGCCGATCATATCCGCTGCCCGCGCGATGTAGAGGCGAACAATCGCGTGCCCTGGTTGTGGAGCCGTCCACAGGATACGTGTTTCCTATGCGACCGTTGAAGACCAATGGCCTGATCCCAGCAACGGACTTCCCCGTTAAATCCTATGAGGCGATATACGATCTCGTGGTTGCGCGATGGGGCGATCAAAAGCTCTACGACGACTTCGCCGGCGCTTGGAGCGCGGTGTCTTATCGGTTCGAGGCCGCAGCAAAATCGGGTGCCGAGTTTGAGGTCTCGCTAAGGATTGCGGGCGCTACGCCAACGGCGGAAGAGCGTTTCCGGCAGGATAGCGCGCTGGCCGAGTTTTTCTCAGCAGGCTACTCGGTTTTCGAGTCGGTATTTTACGGCCTGCACGCCGTCGCGGCCTGTCTCGATCCCTCAGTCTTTTCCCTTTCCACGCCGAAAGCGCGCCAGCAGGTGTCGCCCAGTCAGACCACTGTAGCCTTCAAAAAAGCCTTCGCCGGTGACCCCTACCTCATCGTGCTGGATATGTTCGCTGCGGACCCGGCCTATTTGGAATGGAAGGAAATCCGCAATGTGTTGACACACCGCACGGCGCCCGGCCGTCGGATGTACGTGGGCATCGGAGTCGACGACGCGCCGCCCACAGAATGGAAACTGAACGACATACCCATGGACGAGACGCTGGTGCCGACGCGGCGCGCGGCTCATGCTCGCCTGCTGGGCCATCTCATGGATGGTGGGGCCGCCTTCCTGCTGTCGAGGACTTAGCCCAATGACGCGTAATCTTCTGAAGATTCCAAGGGCGATCCTTGATCGGCTAAATACCTTTGGTCAGGACGACGTGGTGGCGGCCACGGTCAAACTGCTACAGTCAGACGACATCGCCCCCTATGCCAAACTTGGCCTAGTGCTCAATGGTGAGGCGCTAACGGCTCCTGACCCATTGTTGCCCAATCCCGAAGCTGGAAAGTACTCCCGAGCCAACATGTTCGGGATGGAAAAAGTCCGCCGTGACCTGCCGAAGGTCACCAAGGACTTCGGCTTTATGGCTCCAAGCTGGGGATCCGGCAGCTACCATTGGGTCTCGATCGACCGAGAGGTCTACATCCGGGATTTCTATCCGCCGAAAGAGGTCGCTCTATCGATCACGGTGCTTGAGAGGCGGACTGCCGGCTTCCTCGTAAAATTCGCTATTGATCAAGTCATCAACAGGCGAACGCCCGACTTCGAGAAAGAGCTCCTCTACAATCTCAACCTTCTACAAGAGAACGTCGGGGCTACTGATGTCTTCCCGAGCGAAAGCAGCCTCGCGGACTACGCCGCCACGGTGCACGTTGATTGGCGACTCCTTCCCCCTGGGTCTGTCGACGAAGTTCTAGCTGCCATGTTGGAGGGGAAGCCTGCGATTTCGGTGGAGCGCCAGGGAGTCATGAAAGACAGGATCGCCGTCATGGCGAAGTTGAAACCGGACGCCTTCATAACCGGTGCCGACGGCTTTCTGCGGTACTTCGGCGCCAAGTTCGGGGATGACTTCGTAGCGTTTGAGAACGTCAACTACGGCAACGCCCTGTACCTCATGTACGAGGGGTGGGAGGAGCTAAGCCGTCGCAGCCGGATCGACCTGCTTAGTGGCGACCCTGACAAGTTTTACCGGATCATCCACAGAGAGGGGTGGAAGGATCAGCTTAGAGCGATGGTGGCGGACTATCGCTCTAAGAAACGTCGCCAGGCTCCCTTCGTTTAGAACTTAGTTATCTCAGGGCGGTTGGGAGCTATCAATCTTCGCCCGACTTGCCCATCGAATATGGAATTCGGCGACTGCAATGTCTGCGGTGCGGAAAACCCTCGTTGCGTTAGGGATCTCTCTCTGTGCATCGGCGAGTTGTTGGCGTCAGCGAATGTAAGATCGCGATCGCGGCTGATGGACGCGTGCGTTTGGTTGAGAGGGCATAGGCCGATGAGCGAGAAGCGAAGGCGGCATGCCGATGAGACCCCGAGTCGCGCCGGCAAGGAAGGTAACCTCGGTCTGGTCTTGAATGGCGGCGGGGGTCACCGGGAGGCGATCGCCGAGGTCCTGGAGGATGCGGAGACGATCTTCGTGGCCGTGGCCTTCCTCAAGAAGGAGGGAGCGCGGTTCCTGGGGAACTTGCTTGAAGCGCGACTCGAGGATGGCGCGTCCGCGGCGGTCATCGTCGGTCTCGATTTCTACCTCACCGCACCTGAGGCGCTCGCCAAGATGCTGCGACTCCAAGACGTCAATGACCGACTGCGCGTCTTTGTGGCCGGTGGCGGCTCGGGGACCTTCCACCCGAAGGCATACGTCGGCAGGGGGCGGGAGGGCATCAGGTGCTTGATAGGCTCCGCCAACCTCACCGGAGGGGGATTGGGCGGCAATGTGGAAGCCTCGTTGAGAACCGACGCGACACTAGATTCAAGGCTCGATCGCGACCTCGCCCGTTGGGCCGCAGACCTGCGCTCGAGCCGGGGAGTGACCAGCCTGGATGCCTTGATTCTTGCGCGCTATCGGCAGGCCCATGAACGCGTCGAGCAGCGACGGCCGGCGTTCGAGCAAGTGATCCTGACGGCGAGCCGGGACATGATCGACCTGGATCGCCTCGATGGCCTCCATAGGCGCTATCGCGAGGATCCTGAGGTCATAGAGGAGCTCGCCGACCGAAGGACCAAGCGCCGCGCGGCCAAGCAGGTGCAGAATGAGATCTGCAAGCTCCGGTCGACGGGACGGATCGGGCGGGCCGAGGCGGATGCCTTCGCCGACGGCTTGCGAGACCTGATGACTGGGGCGGACGGGTATCGTCACCTGTGGCCGTCGGACGCGATCTATCGCCAAGGCTCCCGTGCTCTAAGCCATCCGCGAGAGATGATCGCCCTGTTCCAACTGGCGCAGCAGGCGGGGACCGCGCCCATCGAGATCGGCTATGACCAGCTTCGCCAGGCTGCGAAGCCTATCCAAGGCGTCGGGCCGAACATGATCACAGAAATCCTGTCTACGTTTTATCCGAACCGCTACGCCGTGGTGAACGGCAATACTCGGGAGGCCTTGGCGCTGCTGGGATTCCGCATGCCGGGCTCCCTTAACAAGGATAGCCTGACACCCGCCCGTTATGCCGAGGTTCGCGCCGTGATCGCGGCGGTTATGAGCCGGATCGGGGCGAAGGACTTCCCGGAAACCGACGCCTTCCTCAATTGGTTGTTTCAGAACAGGCGAAGGCTCAGCTGACCAGAATGGCAGCGGCGCTCTTTCGTTGACCCGGCGAGACGTCAGCCAAGACCGAGCGCCGCCCACAGAGCGATCGCGGCCGAAATGGCGGGGGGCGTCAGGGCGCCAGCCACAACGCCCTCGGTCAGCGATCTCAAACTCACACCGCACTCTCTCAAAATGGTCGCGCTCGGCTTCGGCTTTTCGAGTTGAGCCTCCATCGTCCGAACGTCCGCTTCAAAGTCTCGGAGGTCCGCACCAGTGAACGACGGTCGCATCGCGGCCGCGAAGGCGGCCAAGGCCGGTGCGACCTCAGTCGGCATGATCGTCACCATCGCGGTCTGGGTCGCATGGTGCACGCCCTGTTGGATGACCACGCCCGTCGCGTCCTGAACATGGATGGCGTTGGAGGCCGGCGCAGCTTCTGCTTCCAGCCAACCCTGGGCCTCAAGATAGTCATGCAGCTCGTTCTCGAGAGGCGCATAGATCGCGTCGACCATATTGCGCCACGAGGTGACGATTTTTGCATCGTGGGGATCGTCATAGTGGTTGAAGGCGAGCTGCTCTGCGATCTCGTTACTAGTCGCCAGGTGATCGAGCAGGGAGATGGCCACTCCCATCTCCCGCAAGGGATCCTTGGGAAATGGGAAGGGCTCCCCAAACTCAACCTCCTCGCTCCGCGCCTTGGCCAGCCACACACTGAGATCGATCGGATCCGTCAGCAGGGCCCGCACGTCTGAAAATTCGGGTTCGGAGAGCACTGCCGATAATCGAGCGGCGCGGGACGCGAACGCACTCGGCTCGGCGGATCGCATACGGTCCAGGGTCGTTCGATAACGTCTGAACCAGCTGCGGCTCACCTTATGGTCGGTCATGGTCGAAATCCTAAGCGTTCGAAGCGTATGAGCGAGGCGTTCGGCGTAAGGCGTCCAGTTGATCTGCTCGCCAATCCGCGCAGGAGGGCCGCGCGACCCTTCCGGTGCCAGAAGGATCCCCTTGATCTCTCCCGCGCGCGCCAAAAGTCGCGCCTTCGCTGCGGCGATCGCGTCGGTCATGTCCTTGACCGCCGGACCGCGGTCCTGGCGCGGCAGGCCGGGCAGCGCCTCTTCGACGGCCTGCGTCGTATCGGCGACGAGATCGTCGACCGTTAGCAGGATGTATTGGTCGTACACGTGGACGACGGACCCCGAGAAGGTCACGCCCTCAATCGCGATCTTGCCCATGCGGGGATGTTCGCGCCGTAACGGCAGACGAGCAGAAAACATCATCAGCCAATGGGTGATGTCTTCGCGATCAATGCGCTGGACCGACGCTTCCAGGCTGCGGCGGGCCCGATGAACGAACGGCGGCGTCATGCCGGATCGGAACCTGCGCTCGTCATCGGTCACGAGTGCGCCGACCAGCCCTCGCTGGGCAAGAGAGCGGCCGCCCCATACCCCGGCGCACCGTGCTGATCCGACTGAAACGCCACGATAAGGCCCTTGCCTCGATCCGGCGCTTCGCGGCCGTCCGATGAGCGTATCACACTCATTTCCGCACGCGCGTCACCTGGCAGGAGAGGCTGGCTTTCGGCTAGAGATTGAGACGGCTTCCGGCGGCGGCAGCCCCGATCGGCGAGCCATGAAGCAACCACGTCCCTCTAAGAAGCATCACTTCGTACCGCAGGCGCAGCTTCGCCATTTTGCAGCGGACTCGCGCCAAAATTCGATCTTCGTTTTCGACAAGGAGACCGACAAATCCTATCGGACCTCGATTCTGAACGCCGGCTCAGAAAACGACTTCAACACCGTCGCGATCGGCGAGACTGTGTGGAATTTCGAAGACCTGTTTGACGAGGTCGATGGGCGCTCCGCCCGGCTCGTGAAGATGATCATCAAACGCCAATCGCTCGCCTGGACGGGACTGGAGGACCGAATCGCCCTGGCGGACCTGTTCGCCGTGCAAAGCCTTCGGACGCGGCTCAGCCGAACGACCCCCCTGAGCATCGTCGAACAGCTGCGCGAGTCGGTCCGAAGCGTGGGTTACGATCCCGACGGCATGGCCAACTTGGGCTTGCCCTCAGAGCGTTCGCTTCGGCTCAACGCTGTGAAAGCCTACATCGAGCGCGACGTCCATCGGGCTGCCTTTGGCCGCCTTGTCCCGGCGCTTTACCGCTGCACGGGAGACGTCCGGTTTATCGCCTCCGACCACCCGGTGACCCTGACCAACGCCTTTCCCTATGGCGAAGCCCTCGTCGGAGCCCAGGGTGTGTTGGCGCATCTCCCGCTGTCGCCGACCCTAACTCTCACCTTGGTCTGCCCGACGGTCGTGCAGCGCTATGAGCTGATCGATCGCATCGAGATGGAGCCAGACCGCCGGGCCCGAATGCTCGACTATCGGGCCGGCTTTCGAACCGGCGAACCGATCAGCGTGGATGATACGTTCGTCAGCCGTCTGAACAATCTGCAGATCGGCCGAAGCCGGCGCTATCTTTACAGCGCCACCAACGACTTCGAAGCTGCAAGAGCCCTGCTCAGCGCCAATCCGGATCTACGGTCAGTTGAGTCCCATATTTTCGTCGGTGAAATGGGCCGGGGCCCCCGCCGCCGGACCCAGATGCCCGATGGGTTGAAACTGGTCGTCTCCGGACCAGCCGACCACGGCATGCTGAAGATCGATGAGGTCGATGAGGCCGGAGAAGGACTGACCGCGCGCACCCCCGATTTGGAGCTGCTTGCGCAGATGGCCGCGGATCCGGGGATGTTGCGCGTCGAGCTCTATGACGACGGCCAAGCGCGCCGACATATCGGCGAGGCGATGCTCGAGCGTCTCGACGACCGGGGGCAGGGGTGGTTCCGCGTCGTTCACCGCGACGCCAGTTTAAGAGCCCTCACCGCGCAGCTTGACGGGCCAAAGGCTTAGTCCGTCAGACCAGGCATGGCGGCACCTGTCGGCTTTCGGCTGGCTATTCCGGCTGCGCGAGGAACGCTTCGGTCAACACCGCCTCGGCAAAGGCGAGGTGGGCGTGAAACGTCGGGTGCACCGAGCCCTGATGGAAACGGTCTGGCGCCGCGTACTGCGTTCTCAGACTATCGTTGGCCGTCCGAAACCAGCGGCCGAGCTCGCGGTCATAAGGCTCGAAGGCCGAAATCGGCTGGTCCCACTCGAGGCCGTTCGGTCCGTCGCGCGCCAACGGCAGGGCCAGGGTTGCGCCCGGCTTGGTGACGCACCAGCCATGCTCTCCCGTTTTCGCGACATGGCCGCCGACAATCTTCCAGTCGTAGCGGCTGTTGGATCGAACTTCGCGATTGATCCTGGCCCAGACCCAATAGGCTTGGCAGACCTCGGAATCGTCAGGCTCGGCGGCCATGTCGCAGCCGGTCGTCGCCTCCCCGGGATAACTCACATCCGCCGCGAGGCTGCGCTCCGGGTTGAACTGAAACTGGAAGAAGAAGGGGCGAGTGCGCATCCGGGCGTACCAGGGCACCACCCCGTTCAACGCTTCGAAGCCGGCGCGAACACGACCCGGATAGTCGCGGGCGTAAGCCGCTTCCAAGACTTGGTCTTCAGTATCCTCGAGGGAGGCAATATCGCGTCCGTTCAGGGCGGTCCGGCAGAATTCCAATGCCCCGGTCTCACCTCGATAGCGCAGGATGTCGGGATATTGCGTCTGGACGATCATTCGTCCCTCGATCCCGACCTGCTCCCTCAACTCGGTCCGGACGAGCTCATACTCTTCCCTCAGCGAAGAAACACCGGTTCCGTCCAGCCGAGATTGAGCCGTTAAGCGGCCGCCGCACAGGCGGGCGAGGGGCTGGGCCTCACGGTCATAGGGGCAGACTGTATCGCCGGTGACTCCGGCGATCCACGGCATGAGCGGGAAGCGCCAGCCATTGGGAGGCGCGACCAGCGTCTGAACCACATCCGCAAACCCGGTGTCGTTGCCGCCGATGGACAAGAGCACGCGATCGATCCGCGGCCGCCCGTGCTCCGGCCCCAGGATGAGGGCCAGTTGCTCAAGCTGCGTTGAGGTTTCATCCTCGCCGCTGCCGGGAAGGTTCTGTTGCGGCTCGACCAGGCCCGAGCGGACTTCAGCGCCCGAGCAGCCGAGGTGCACGAGCGTCGTTGCCCGATGCGGCGCCTGCGCCGCGAGATAGAGGGTGGTCGTGACCGGAAAGGACAACAACGACCGATGACACGGTTCGTCCCACCATTGGGCGGGCGCAGCGACCTCGGCAAGGGCCGGCGAGACGCCCCATTTTGCATATCGGAAGCTTGCGTCCGGCGGTGTGACGGGCAGTACGGCCGGCGATTCTGGATTGCCTTCGCCCGAGATGAACGAGTCCCCGAGCGCGACATAGAAGTCGTGTTCGATGCGGATGGGCGTCTCAAGGGCAGGGCCCGACCTCATGCGAGCCACCGCAGTGGCGGCGCCGATATAGTCGCCGCTATCCTGCTCGGCGACGACGTCGAACTCGATCCAGGCCGCGCACGACACGCCGGTCGTGTGAACCGCTCCGTCGATGATCCAGTCACACGCTTCCCCTTGCGGGGCGTTCTCGACCCGGGCGCGGACGCGATAGACGCCCGGACGCGCGTAGTTTGGGCGGTGGATCCGGTTCGTCTGATCCCAGTGCGATGACCTAAGATCCGGGATCTGCAGCGTTGTGAGGATGGCGCGGTAATGAGGTTCGAGATCGACGGGCGCGCCAGGTTCAGCCTTCAGGCGCTCAAGCAGGCGCTCGATATCAGGACGCGCCTGCACCGCCTCATCGAAGAGGCGATACCGATCTACGACCTGCCAATCGATCTCCTGCGCCTGTCCAGCCGTCGGCCAAGCCGCCACAAGCAATCCTAGCGTCGCAATGATCCGCTTCATTTCCGCCTCCACCCGCGAGCGACGAGGCATCGTATACCAGCGGTTGTCAAGATTCCTGGGGCTGACTGGATCGATCGAACGCTGGCGCGTCAGCGTCGGCACAGCGCCGACTGTCGGTTTCGTCCACGGCGGCGCACCTCCGACAGGTCTCGCTCAGGCACGCTTTAGTGCGATTTTCTTCGACCGAAACTGAATCATAGCGGCCTTTAGGAGGGTCCGCTTTGAGCCAAAAAGCTCATCTCCCCTCAACGCAGCGGGGGGTGCTCTACAGCGAGTCTTTGAACACGGTGGAAGGCAATGGGTCAGCGGTGGCGGCGAGAATGCTGCGGATGGAGCATGAGCCGTGACGGTTTCACCCTTGCCGTGTGGAACCCGGTCGGGGAGACTCCTACGGTGAAGACGAGTCTCGATCATCTGCCGACTTTGAAGCGCTTGGCACTCCAGCGCGTGGTGGACGTTCTGCGCGCCGCGTTCGCTGAGGCGACCTCGGCCTATGTGAAGGCGCGTCACTCCCGGTACTACAAGAGTTCCGCTGAGGAGCTGACCTATTTGACAGAGCGATTCGCAACCCTGCGCGAGGCCGTCGGGGCGGTCTGTATGGACCATCTGGAGGGCTTGCGCGCCGCCGAGGCCGACGCCTCGTGACGGGCCTGATAGTCAACCGGACCCTCTGGTTTCAGGATGGGCGCGAGCGCAAGATCGTCGATCAGAGTTTTCTGGCGTCGGCCTCCCGCTCCCTTGTCGTGCTCGGCGAGGCCGGCATGGGGAAGTCGACGCTTCTCAACCAGCTCAGGGGGCAGGCCGGCTATGAGGTCTGCACCGCCCGTGCCCTGATCAACGCGCCGGATACGGTGGCCCGCTTTGGTGGCGCTCAGACCCTCGTTGTCGATGCCCTTGATGAGGTGTCCGCGGGTCAGCAGGGGGACGCGGTCGACCTTGTCCTCAACCGGCTGGGCGTTCTCGGCTATCCGCGCTTCATCCTGTCCTGCCGCGTCGCGGACTGGCGCAGCGCGACAGCCCTGCAGGGTCTGTCCGACCTCTACGGCGAAGGCCCTATAGAACTTTATCTTGAGCCGCTCGACCGGCAGGACGCCGTCGACGTCCTGAGCCAGAGTTTTGGCCAGGATGCGGCGGAGGCAGCAGCGGTCTCACTCGAAGGTCAGGGATTGGCCGGACTCTGGAGCAATCCGCAGACCCTGAGCCTGGTTCAGGAAGTTCTCGGCAACGGCGACCTTCCCACGTCCCGCGGTGGTCTCTTTGAGGCCGCGACCGGTCTACTGCGCAAGGAACATCGTGACGCGAAGATCGGGGCGAAGCTTGTCTCTCTCGGTGAGGCGGCGGTGCTGGACGCGGCAGGCGCCGCTTTCGCCACGCTGATCCTCACGGGTCAGGAAGCCGTCACGCTTCGGGTCAATGCCTATGCCGAGGATGTCCCGCTCACCGAGATCGCCGAGCTTCCCAGCGCGGGGGCGATCCGGGACATCCTCGACTCCCGGCTCTTCGTCGCCCTCGGCAGCGACCGTTTCACCTATGCTCACCGCTCTATCGGCGAGTTCCTTGGGGCGCGCTGGCTCGCGCGCTGTGCAGATACCCTTCGCAAACAGCGCCGGCTGCTGACCCTGTTCAATGCGAACCTCGTGCCCGCGAGCCTGCGGGGTCTGCATGCCTGGATTGCGTGGCACAGCCCGGATCTCGCCGGCGACATCATCGCGGCCAATCCCATGGGCGTCATCCAGTACGGCGACGGGGACAAGCTCACACTCGCCTCGGCGGAGCGACTCCTCGACGCCCTTGAGACGCTGGCTGCCAAGGACCCCTGGTTCCGGGATTGGAGCGAGTATCGCCTGGCCGGTCTCGCACAGCTTCCTCTTCTGCCTCGGCTCAAGGCGATCATCACTTCGGGCGACCGAGAGTTCGGATTGCGGCTGCTGATCCTGCAGGCCGTGAAGGGCTCGGCGCTGTTGCCGACCCTCGCCAACGAACTGGAAGCCCTCATCCTTGCGCCCGATACCGCCTTTGCCCTCCGCAGCGAGGCGGCGGATCGGCTCCACGAGCTGGACCGGTCGCGGAACTGGCCCGCGATCGTCGAGGCGCTCCTCGCCCAGGGGGACGAGGACGCGATCCGGTTAGGCGTCGAAATTCTGGATCTGGCCGACTATGAGGGGTTCAAAGACGATCTGATCGCCGGGGTCGTCACGTCCCAGCTCGCCCTCGAGAACCGGACGATCGGGATCCTCTACCGGCTGCAGCGGAACCTGCCGATCGATCGCATCGGTCCCCTGCTCGATGCAATATCGGCCGCGGCGTCCGCCGTAGAGGACGAGCCCCACGAAAGGCTGCCCCATTACACCGATCTGGCCCAATCGCTTCTGAGTCGGTTGTTGGCCGGCCGAACCGTGACGCCAAAGCAGCTCTGGCGCTGGCTGGAGCCGCTCGGTCGGCACGAGGGCTATCAGCGGGACGCCAGGGATGCGGTGGCCGAGCATCTCCGGGCCCACGACAGCCTAAGACGCGCCGTGCAGCGGATGGCGCTGCTCGACCAGCCCGTGGAGGGCAATCTCTGGTACGCGGCTTACGGCCTCAGCGAGCGCTCCCCGGGGCTGGCGCCCGACGCGGGCGACATCATCGCCTTGCTGGATTTGCTGGAGCCAGGCGACCCCCGCTGGCGCGACGTGGTCTCGATCGCGCGTCATAGCGCCGAAGAGGGCGCGGATGTGCGTCAGGCCGCCCGGCGTTTCGCCGCGGGCGCCCCTGAAGACGAGGCCTGGCTCGACAAGCTCGAACAGCCCGACACGCCCCAATGGCAGATCGATCAAGACCAGCGCCGCCGCGCCCGCGAGGCCAAGAAACTAGCCCAGTGGCAAGGCCACCGTACCGGCTTCCTGAGCGAAATCGACGAACTCCGAGCCGGAACCTTCCGCCTTATCGTCAACCCGGCCAAGGCCTATCTCAAGCTGTTCGCCGACATGGGCGACGAAACCGTCGATGGCGCCGGGCGGCTGGAGGAGTGGCTCGGGCCGGAACTGCGCGATGCCGCTCTGGCCGGCTTCGAAGCCTTCCTCAACACCACGCCCGTCAAGCCGAGCGCTACGGAGATCGCCGAGAGCCACGCCGACGACAAGAGCTGGGCTGCGGCCCAAGTGATCGTGGCCGCGCTGATCGAGCGGCATCGCACAGGGCGGGGCTTTGCCGACCTGCCTACCGAACGGGTCATGGCGGGCTTCGTGGAGATCCGGTCGACCCGGATCGACGATCATGCGGGGGTCCCGGACCTCGACCAGATTCTCGGCGACGAGCTGCGTAGGCGCGGTGTCTGGGAGGAGGCGTTGAGGCTCTTCTTCGAGCCTCAACTGGAACGAGGACGCGCCCACGTCGATGGCCTCTACGGCCTGATGCGCGAAGCCGCCGATGCGAGCCTTGCGACGCGCTTCGCCCTGGAGTGGCTCGAGCGTTTCAAGGACCTTCCGCCTGCCACGGAAGCCGAACTGGTCGACCATCTGCTGGCCGTGACCGAAGCCCGTCAGTCCCTCCGCGCGATCGCCCGCGAGCGACGCGCCCGAGCCTTCGCCGATCCGGAACGTCGTCTGATCTGGGATACGGTCGGCCTGCTTGTCGATTTCGAAACGACCCGGAAAGACCTGGAGGCGGCGGGCGACTCGCCGTCCGATCTCCTTTGGCACGTGCGGTCTCGCACCGGGAACAGGCGCGAACAGGGCCGTCAGGTCGACATCCATCCGGCGCTGGCGCTTTGGCTCCTGCGGCGCTCCCGGGTCCAATTTCCGCGCGAAGGGCGCCCGGAGGGCGTGACGTCGGGCGACACGAACGCATGGGACGCGAGCGCCTTCATCTCGGGCCTGATCAAGCGCCTAGCCGGGGATATTTCCGACGAGGCGGTCGCGGCCATGGTCTCGCTCCGGGACGATCCGCAGGACCCCTACACCGAGCTCATTCGCTCGGCCTTGGCCGAACAGGAGCGCAATCGTGTCGAGGCTGACTGGCGCGCCCCCGATCTGAAGGCCGTCAGCGCCGTGGTCAGTGACTCCGCGCCGACGACCGCCCTGCAGCTACAGTCTGTGCTCTTGGAGGAGCTCGACGAGGTTCAGCGCAAACTCCGCGGGAGCGACGTCAACTGGCACCGCGACTTCTTCAACCTCGGCGTCCCGCGTCGGGAAGAAGATTGCCGCGACCAACTGCTCAAGATGATGCGGCCTTTGCCGTTCGGCATCGAAGCCATTCCCGAGGCCCACCTGGCCGACGACAAACGATGCGACATCTTCTTCCAGCTCGGCGACCTCGGTGTGCCGGTCGAGATCAAGGGGCAGTGGCACCGGGAACTGTGGGTCTCGGCGGATGCCCAGCTCGATCGTCTCTACGTCAACGATTGGCGGGCGGAGGCAGGTATCTATCTCGTGCTCTGGTTCGGCGAAGGAACCACCAAGCCGCTTCAGGCGCCGCCGGCCGGCGAGCCCAAGCCCACGTCGCCTCAGGCCTTGCGGGACGCGCTGGTCGGGGGGAGCGCCATGGCGGGGACAGGGCGTGTCGCCGTCGTCGTCCTCGATTTTGAACGCCCCGCCTGATGGCCCGCGACCAGGCTTGGGGCCGGCTCGCCGCGACGGTGCCGAACAGCCGGATCACTGTGCTTCATGGTCTGCCGCGTGTCGGGCGGAGCACCTTGCTGGCGCAATGGTGCGAGGAGCAGAGCGGTCTGCAGCGGGTAACCGTGGCCGATATCGCGACCTGCACAGCGCTGATCCAGGTGCTGGATCACCTCAGCGCCCCGGGCGCGGCGGCGTTTATTGATGCCTTTCGCCTCATCGAAGCCGAGCGCCTCACCCGCTTTGTCATTTCGCCCCTCGATCTCGGGGCCCGACGCCAACTGCAGGAACAACTCTCCGGAGCCGTACAGCTCGTCGCTTTGGACCCTCTGCAGCGCCATGAGCTGCGATCAGAGGAGCTCGCCATGGCCGAGCCCTCAGGACCGGAGGCCAACCTTGAGCCTGTCGAGACCACCACAAACCGCCCGGGGTTCGAGGCGGACCGGCACTGGCTGAGAGGTGGTCTGCCGGAGAGCTATGAAGCGGCGAGCGACGCGGCCAGTCTCAGAATGCGGCGCGATCTGATCGACGGCCTAATGCTCCGTGATTACGCCCCCCAGGGTATCGGGCCGGACATCCAGATGATGGACTATCTCACTTGGGTGGCCAATCAGAACGGCGGAGAGTTCGACCTCGTGGACCCGCCGTTCGGCAAGAAGGCGGAGGCCAAGTCCGCCATCTATGTGCTAGACCAACTGGGCGTTGTCCGCATCCTCCGGAACTATCCCGCTGGCAGCACGACCGCCCTTTCGCTCAAGCCCAAGATTCATATTCGTGACAGCGGTCTGCTCCATGCCGTCCTCGGCATCGAAACCGTCGCTCAGCTGAGAAGCCATTCGATCATGGGCGAAAGCTTCGAGGGATACGCAATCGAGACCCTAATCGCCGCATCGAACCGGCCAGAAGCGGCGCAGTTCTATCGCAAGGACGGTCCTGAGGGCGCCGACGAGATCGACCTGATCCTCGATTTCAGACCGCACAACGGCAAGCTGGTAGCCATCGAATGCAAGACAAGCCCGGGTGAGCCGCCGCGTCCCGGTTTCTACCGGGCCATGAATGCGATCGGGGCGACCCACGGCTTCGTGGTCCATTCGGGATCTGAGTCCATCCTGACTTACACGACCCATCGGCTCGACCTGGACAGCGCGCGAGCCCGCGTCATCGAACTGGCCCGGTAGGCGAGACGCTCATCGGTATTGTCGCCGTTGCGGTCTCAGAGCTTATCGACACAGCTCTAAGATTTTCTTCTAGGCTGCGCTCGAACGTCTGTTCTTGGCGCAAACCTGGCCTGCGCCGGGTTGGGTCCAAACCGCGACACGCGGCGATCACCAGTAGGGCGCGAACCTTGGTTGCGAGTTGGTTAGCTGCTTCCCCTTCTTCTGATTACAGGCGGCGCAGGCGAGCTGGAAATTCGTCGGATCGTTTGATCCGCCGATGGCCAAGGGAATGATGTGGTCAAGCTGGAGGTCGTTGATTGGCTGAGCTAAGCCGCTCAGATCCTTCCAGCAGTGCTGACACCGTCCGCGGTCACGATAGAAGATTGCGCGTTTGAGCCAAGCTGGAAGGCTTCCGAGACGCGGTACCCGGCCTCCGTCAAGCTGCGGATACTCCAATGGGTCCAACGTCGAAATGTAGTCGGCGACATGGCCGCCAAAGGCGGTCAGGAAGTCGCGATCCGAGAACAGCAGGTGAAAGACCGACGGGAGCTGTTTCTCGAATGCCTGGCCCATCAGCTTTACGATCTCGCCACGGTGCTCATAGACATCCTCGCCGGCGCGCAACCAGCCTGGAACGGAAATCCCCAACGTGTCCAACTCGCTTACATAAGACTCTGCTGTCTCGTCTGGGACCTTGTAGACCCAGTATTCGGTGTAGAAGGCGTCGATGCCGCGTGCCGCCTCGTGCAGGAGGGTGTCCTTGTGTGGCTTGAAGAGCTTGCCCGGGCTCTCGAAAAGGTCGGTAAAACACTCACTCATGTCGCCGCCGCCACGAACATTCACCGACGTCAGGTCAGCGTGCCCGTAGACACCAGCGGAACGAAAGGTCTCTAGGTCAAAGTCCGCGCGCATCGGTGTCATCCTTCGGTAGTGCCGGCTTTGCGAGGCCAAAAGTCCTTCAGCCGGCGTTCGGGTGCCATACGCGAGCAGCTAGAGGTCAGTTGTAAACACGCGGACCCTGCCATCTTCCTCCAAAAGCCCCGCGTCATATTTCTCAGACGCGCGAACTTGGATGCTGCCTAGGCCGTGGTCATCGATCGCTTCTTTCGATGTGATGACGACGACGCGCCTGTCGCCGTCAAACGCCTCCAGGAGCCGTTCAAACTGAAGGCTACTGCCTGAGGAGCCGGTGAACATGAGCGGCATTGATCTCTCCCAAACTTCACGTTCAGAATAGTGAGGGTCTAAGTGGCCGGCGAGCGCCGACCGAATGTCGAGTTTCGGGCGGTCAGTGAATGTCCGCTCCTGGCGCATTCCAGACATCACCCCGCCAGCGTCAAATTGGAAAAATAGTTCTCAGTCTCGTCCATAGCGGCGCGCCATTTCTTCCCCCCATGCTGTAAACACTGCGGTCTACCGTCTGGGGACCGTCTTCGGACGAATTGCTGCCTGCCATTGCCCGGACCCTTGCCTTGCGGGCAGAGTCCACCAGAAGGTTCCAGGCGATCCATCAGCCGGCGGGCCTCACCCAGGGTTGGGGCCCCATGGCGTCTGCGACCGCTGTAGTTCATGTCGATGACACGAGCCCAGGTCGCAAAGAAGGGGTCCTGGGTCATCACGACGGTGAAGGTGCGATCCTCCGGTCGGGCAGCCAGTTTGCAGAACGCCTCTCCCATCCGGATCATCCCGTCCACATCGACGTCCTGCATCGGCCCCTGATCGTCGATGATGATGTTCCAGTCCGCGATCTGCGGGTCGGCCTGGACCTCGGCCAGCACCGCCTCGGTGAACCGGATCCAGGGCGTTCCAAGCGCCGCCGTTATCAAGGCGCGGCGTGCAGCCGGGTCGCGTACGAAGGATACTGGCGTCAGACTCCTCATGGCACGACTTCAGTCACTATGATGATATGCCTAGAACCCGGTCTCCGACAGAAGGTTCGACGGACAAGGTTGCCGGATCGTCGATCCGCCGTCTCAAACCCAGCCCGTCTCTGGCGCAGATCCGGACAGTGGCGTTCGCGCCGCGCCATGGCCACAGCCGCCGGTCAGGTTGCGACGCCTTCATGCGCCAGCGTCGCCATCAGGGCGATCAGGCCCAGACCGTCATCCGTTCTTAGAAGCGTCTGAACCCGAGGCGCGAGGCGGGTCAGGTTGACCCGGGCCATGGACCAACCCGAGAGCAATCGCCGGGCGGCGGGTTCTCGCAGGAGGATTTCCATATCCCTGTGCCGTGGGTCGGCCTGAAGCGTGCCGACAAGCACGTCGAGACTGGACGAGGGGCCTTCGAGAAGCTGGATGTAGGTCTGTTCGGAATAGCCCAGGGCGCCAGTGATGTTCATGCGGGCGTTGTTGGGGACCGAGGCGCGGAAGATATTTTCCAGCGCGACCTCAGGCAGGACGCCGTCAGCGCGACTGCGGTAAACTAGGCGATGGATCACTCTGCTGTTTCCGTTTGGCCATGTCCGCCGGTCGGGGGACGCCGCTCCGTCTCTCCCGTGTTCACCTACCCGCGAGACGGCTCTTCCAGCGCGAGACCGTCGATAAAGGCGGCCAGCTGTGCGAGCGTGAACGGCTTGGCCAGACGCGGCAGGGTCGCCAAAACCCGGCCGGGCGTCGGGTGGAGTTCGGCGTAGCCCGAAGCCACCGCAACCGTGGCTGTCGGCCTCAAGGCCTGCACCCGCTCCGCCAGTTGACTGCCCGAAAGCCCCGGCATCACCTCATCGGTCAGGACGAGATCGATCTCGGGGTGCCGCTGAAAGATCACGAGCGCCTCATCGCCCGAGTTGGCGACGAGAACATTGTGACCCAGGTCATCCAGCATCGCGACGGTGTTGGTCAGGACCAGGGGATCGTCATCGACGGCCAGGATAACCAACCTCTCGCCGGCCGGCTCAACCTCCTCCTCCGACGCCATGCCCGGCGACGGGGTCTGGGCGCTGGCGATCGGCAGCCACAGGTCGATGCGCGTGCCCTGGCCCACCGCGCTGTCGATTTCGATCCATCCGCCGGACTGGCCCGCCAGGCCCTGAACCATTGAAAGCCCCAGCCCGGTGCCTCTGCCCACGCCCTTGGTGGTGAAGAATGGCTCGGTGACCTTGGCGACGATCTCGGACGGCATCCCCGTTCCATTGTCGCTCACCCTCAGCCGGACGAAGCTTCCTTCGCGACGCTCTCCTTGCGCCTGACCTATGCTGACCTGTTCCGCCGTGATCGCAATCTCGCCTCCGTTGGGAAGGGCGTCGCGGGCGTTGACCACAAGGTTCAAAAGAGCCGTTTCAAGTTGATAGGGGTCGGTCTCGACCCTTGGAAGAACGTCGGCGAAGCGGATCCGCACATCGATGTTGGGACCTATGGAGCGGCGGATGAAATCTCCCATCCCCCTGACCAGTTTGGGGACATCGACGGCCTCCAACTCCAGATCCTGCTTGCGGGCGAAGGCCAGCATGCGCTGCGTGAGGATGGCGCCGCGCTCGGCGCCCTGTATGGCGTTCTCCAGCAGGGGCGAGGTTCGTGGATCGTAAGGCAGGCGTTTGCGCAGCAGGTCCAGGCTGCCGGTGATGGCGGCCAACAGATTGTTGAAGTCATGAGCCACCCCGCCGGTCAGCTGTCCGATGGCCTCCATCTTCTGGGCTTGATAAAGGGCTTCGCGCGCCGCCTCGAGCTCGCGCTGAGCCTTGGCGCGCTCTGTGATATCGCGCGTAATCTTGGCGAAACCCACGATCTGGCCATTGTCCCCGCGGATCGGGTCGATCACCACGTGCGCCCAGAAACGGGTCCCGTCCTTGCGCAGTCGCCAGCCCTCCTTCTCGAAGCGGCCGGCCTGTTGCGCATTGCTCAGGGCCTGTTCAGGCGCGCCGGCCGCCACCTCTTCGGGCAGATAAAAGCGCGAGAAATGCTCGCCGATGATCTCGTCAGGCGCATAGCCCTTGATACGCTCGGCCCCGCTGTTCCAGCTGATCACCCGCCCCTGAGGGTCGAGCATGTATATGGCGTAGTCGGTGACGCCCTCCACCAGGATCCGAAACTGCTCCTGGCTCTGGCGCAGGGCCGTCTCGGCCTCCCGGCGCTCCGTCAGATCCCGCGTGATCTTGGCGAAGCCGATCAACTGGCCGCCTCGCAGGATGGGGTCGATGACGACGTTGGCCCAGAACCGGGTCCCGTCCTTGCGAAGACGCCAGCCCTCCGCTTCGAAACGGCCGTCCCTGGCCGCGCTCTCCAGGGCGGCCGCCGGGCGGCCGGCTTCCCGGTCCTCCGACGTGTAGAACTCCGAGAAGTGGCGCCCGAGGATTTCCCCCGCCGTATAACCCTTGAACCGCTCGGCGCCGGGGTTCCAACTCGTGACCCGTCCGGTCGGGTCGAGCATATAGATGGCGTAGTCCGTGATGGACTCGATCAGCAGCCGGTAACGGCTGTCGTTCGGCTGGTCTTCGATATCCGTCACGCAGCGGCCCCCTAGCCCCGAGGCCGAACGACAGCGGGACCATATTGTTCCCTGCACCGACGCCCCCCGCCTGGCCGCACGTCCGATGCCGCAGCCCTGCGCCGCGCGTCGCCGGCGAATGACCTTCAAGACCTCATGGGGATGGACGATATAGCGCCGCCGCGCATCCCTGGGGAATACACAAGGCGTCCTGAACGGAGCGAAACCTCTCCGGTCTCGTGCCGCGCAAGGGTTGTCAGGCCGCGCCCCACAGCGCCGCAGGGACCATGATCGCCCCCTCGTTGTAGAGGTCGCTGGCCAGGGGGTCGTCAGCCAGGAACCAGGGACCGTCGAGATCGACGATGTCGCACATCTGGCCCAGAACAAAGGCGGGCGCCGCCGACAGGCTGGACCCCGCCATATTGCCGACCATCACCTTCAGACCCAGCCGACCGGCGTGCTCGGCCATCATGAGCGCCTCGGTCAGGCCGCCGCATTTGTCGAGCTTAATGTTGACGACATCGAAGCGCCCGTGATGGCGGTCCAACTCCTCCATGTCCTGGATGCTTTCGTCGGCCGCGAGCGGAATGGGCGACTTCCATCCGTCCAGAATGGCTTCGTCGCCTCGCCTGATCGGCTGTTCCAGCAGCGAGACCTTCTGATCCGCCAGCATGGTGACCAAGGCGTCGAGATCGTCAGCGCCAAACCCCTGATTGGCGTCGACGGCCAGCCAGGCGTCGGGGCGGGCCTTGCGTATGGTGCGGACCCGTTCGGAATCCGCGGCGAGATCGCCTTCCAGCTTCAACTTGATCGCCCTGGGCGCAGGAAAGCCGCTGAGCCGGCGCAGCAGCTCGGCCGGATCATCGGCGCCCAGGGTGAAGGTCGTCACCAGCGGTCTGGGCGGCGGCGCGCCGGCAAGCTTCCAGACCGGGACGCCCGCCCTGAGGGATTCCAGCTCCCACATCGCACAGTCCACGGCGTTGCGCGCCCCCCCAGGGGGCAGAAGATCGCGCAGACCCGCCCGATCGATCCCCGACTCGATCGCCTCTTCGATCGCCGTCCGGCAGCGCTCGATCTCGCGCTCCATATGGTCCGGATCGTCCTGCAGATAATAGACGCCCGCCGCTTCGCCCCGACCGGCGTGGGTCCCGTCCGAGAGTGTCGCTATCACCGCCGGCATGGCCGTGAACAGGTAGCCGGAGATCCGAAACGGCTCTCGCATCCGCATCGCATCACGCCGATGCGTCAGCTGGACCTGACCGAGGCGAGGGGTGTGTTGGCTCGACATGGCGCACCCATCGCACGGGCTCAGCTATGTTTCAATATCTGAAACGTCGTTGCCCTTTCCGGTCTCCCCATCGCCTGCGGAGATCAATGTCCAGCTCTTTCCTGCGGATTGGGCGAAACGCTGTATCCCGGATCCGGCGCAGACCACGAGGACCTGGCATGACGCCGATCCGACATTCACATAGCCATGCGCCATGCCGCTGTCGAAATAGACGGAATCGCCCGGCCCCAGCCTCAGGGGCGCATAGAGATCGGAATGAAGCTCCATGGCTCCAGACAGGACATAGAGGTATTCCTCGCCTGAATGCCGGACCAGCCCGCCCAGCTCCTCGACGCTGCGCGCCTGCACCTCGATGACGATCGGCACCATCATCTTGCCCAGCAGTTCGGCCGCCGGATAATGGTGGCGGTGCCTGTCCGAACTGGCCTCGGGCCACTGTCCAGCACGCGAAACGCTGCGTCGGCCCAGGGCGGGCGCAGCGGTGACCGCCGGATCGGGCGTGACCAGGCTGCTGAGGTCCACGCCCAGCCCCTGGGCCAGCACGACCAGCTTGTCGTAGGTCATCGCCATCTTGCCGTTTTCGAGCTTGGACAGCGTGGAGAAGGGCAGGCCCGTTCGTGCGGCCAGGGCGCGCAGCGACAGGCCCTGTTCCGCGCGCGCGGTGCGAAGCGCCTGGCCCAGATGCGAGTTTGGGGCTTTCACCTGTCCTCCTTCGCCGGTCTCGGCGCATGGGCCAGCATAGACTGCGACCCGCCCTGAAGGGAACGGTGTATCCGTTTCGAGAATGTTGTTGCCAAAAATGAAACAGCCGTCATGGTAGCAGTGTTAGATGGAGGGAGACCCGATGTCTTGTATCCGAACGAGCCTGTTGGCCACGACCGCGGTGATCGCCCTGGCGCATCCCGCCATGGCTCAGCAAGTCCAGCCGTCGAGTGACGCCGCCGTCACTCTCGAAGAGGTGGTGGTCACGGCGCAGAAGCGCGAGCAGCGCCTGCTCGACGTACCGCAGTCGGTGTCCGTCATATCCGCAGAGGCGTTGCAAACCATGCAAGCCCAGCGTTTCGCCGACTATTTCACCCGCGTCCCCAGCGCCAGCACCGTCGAAACCCAGGCGGGGCAGACCCGACTGGTGCTGCGCGGGCTCAGCACCAACGGCGTCGGCGCAACCGTCGCCACCTATGTAGACGAGACCCCCTACGGGTCGTCGACATCATTGGCCAACGGCTCGATTCTGACGCCGGACATCGACCCCTTCGACCTGGCACGCGTCGAGGTCCTGCGCGGCCCGCAAGGCACGCTTTACGGCGCCAACTCTCTGGGCGGGCTGGTCAAATACGTCACCGTCGCGCCCCGCACAGACGCCTTCCATGCGGCTCTGGAAACGGGCGTGGAAACCATCGACGGCGGCGAGACCGGCGCTTCGATCCGGGGCGCGGCGAACATCCCTCTGAGCGCGGACCTGGCCGTGCGGGTCAGCGGCGTCTATCGCGAGGATCCGGGCTATATCCACGATGCGATCCGCGGCGGCGGGGTCAATGATGGAACGACAAAAGGCGGCCGCGTCTCTGTCGTGTACCGCCCGACCGAGGCCCTGTCCGTCAGGGGCTCGGTCTTCGCCCAGACCATCGAAAGCGGCGCATCCAATACGGTCGATTCCGATCCGGTGACGCTTCGGCCGACGTTGGGAGACCTGCAGCAGAGCCGCCTGGTCTCCGAGGTCAACGAGATCGATTACCGCATCTACAACATCACCGCCGACTATGACTTCGGGGCCGTCTCCCTGGTTTCGTCGACCAGCTATGGCTCACTGGACCAACATCAGCTTCAGGACATCAGCGGCCTGTATGGCCCCCTCCTCAGCGAGGCGTTCGAAATGCCGCTCGGCGCGACCCTGGACCAGAATGTCACCCAGCGCCGCTTCACCCAGGAGGTGAGGCTGGCGTCGAACACAGGCGGCGCCTTCGACTGGACCGTTGGCGGTTTCTATACCCGCGAGCGCAATGAACTGGATCAGGGGATCGACGCGATCGACGATCCCACGGGCGCCGCGACGCCCGGTCTGGAAGACCTCGCCCTGGCCAATGTGCCCTCGCGTTACCGGGAGTATGCCGGCTTCGCCAATGCGGTCGTGCGCTTCTCTCCACGTTTCGAGCTCGACTTCGGCGGGCGCTACAGCCGCAACCGGCAGACCGCGTCCCAGTCGTCGTCAGGTCCGCTGGCCGGCGATTCCCTGTTCGACGGAGGATCGGACGACGGGGTCTTCACCTATTCGGTCGCGCCGTCGTTCAAGCCGAACACGACCACCACCCTGTACGCCCGGATCGCGCGCGGCTATCGCCCCGGCGGGCCCAACGTCCTGCCGCCGGCGGCGCCCGACGAAGCGCCCCGCACCTTTGCCCCGGACACCACCACCAACTACGAGGCGGGCCTCAAGACCGAGCTCTACGCCCGTCGCCTGTCGCTGGAACTGACCGTCTTCCAGACCGACTGGGACGACATCCAGCTGCTGGCGGCCATCGCCGGGTTCGGGGTCAACACCAACGGCGGCAGCGCCCGCAGCCGGGGCGTGGAGTTTTCCGCCGTTGCGCGCCCCACCGACACCCTGACATTCAGCGCCAACGGCGCCTTCGTGGATTCGCAGCTGACCGACGACGCGCCCGACATCGTGGGCGGCCTGTCGGGCGACCGACTGCCCTACGGCCCCCGGTTCGCCTCGACGGTCGCGGTGGATTACCAACGGCCGTTGCGCGACGGCGTCGATCTGAACCTCGGCCTAAGCTGGCGCTATACCGGAGAACGGGATTCGGCCTTCGATCCCGCCGTCGGTCAGTATGACCTCGATGACTACAGCCAGGTGGACGCCCACGTCGGCGTCAGCTTCGGCGCCTATCGCCTGTCCCTCTATGGTCGCAACCTGAGCGACAGCCGGGGGATCACCGACGTCGGCGGACCCGGAACGGCGCGCGACGGCGCCATCGCGGTGTCCGTGATCCGGCCCCGCTCCTTCGGCCTCACGCTTGGCGTTCGCTACTGATGATCCGGAAACCCAACATGTCCCTGCTCAGAACCCTCGCCGTCATCACCGCCCTGGTCGCCGCACCCGCGTTGGCGCAGGCCCCCAGCAACCTGTCGCCCGTCCCCGCGCCCAGGGCCGAAGCGCCGTCAGGCCCCCTTGCCGCTTCTGCGCCCGCGCGCGCCGGGACGACCCTGACGGCGACGGACCTGAATGGCTGGCTCGACGGCTTCATGCCCTATGCGCTGAACACGGGCGATATCGCCGGCGCCGTGGTCGTCGTCGTCAAAGACGGACAGGTCCTGACGCAGCGCGGCTATGGATATGCCGATATGGCCACGCGCCGTCCGGTGGACCCGGAGCGCACCCTGTTCCGTCCCGGATCGGTGTCCAAGCTGTTCACCTGGACGGCGGTCATGCAGCTGGTCCAGTCGGGTCAGCTCGATCTTGACCGGGACATCAACGACTACCTCGATTTCCGCATCCCGCCGGCATTCGGCAAGCCGATCACCCTGCGTCATCTGATGACCCACACGGCCGGTTTCGAGGAAGCGATCAAATATCTGATCATCACCGACCCCGAACAGATGATGCCCCTGGACGACCTGCTGAGGCGGTGGACGCCGACACGGGTCAATGCGCCCGGAGCCGTACCCGCCTATTCCAACTACGGAGCCTCGCTGGCCGGATATATCGTCGAGCGGGTCTCTGGCCAGCCGTTCGACCTCTATGTGCGCGACCACATCATGGTTCCGACAGGCATGATGCATTCGACCTTCGCCCAGCCCCTGCCGGCGTCGTTCACCAACGACATGTCCAAGGGCTATGCAGTCGCCTCGCAGGAGCCCAGGCCGTTCGAACTGGTGGCCCTGGCGCCGGCGGGCGCCCTCACGGCGACCGGGGCGGACATGGCCCGGTTCATGATCGCACACCTCGACAACGGCGGCCCCTTGCTGAACCCCCAGACCGCAGCCCAGATGTACGGCGCGGCGAACACCCCCATTCCCGGCCTGCCCGGCATGGCGCTGGGCTTCTATCAGGAGAATCGCAACGGACGCCGCATCATCGGTCACGCCGGCGACACCAACTGGTTCCACTCGGATCTGCACCTGTATCTCGACGAGGGCGTGGGTCTGTACGTTTCGTTCAACAGCGGCGGACGCGCCGGAGCAGCGCATACGGCGCGCGAGCAGCTCTTCAACAGCTTCACCGATCGGTATTTCCCCGGCAATGCGGCCCCACTGGCGACCACCGCTACGGCCCGGGACCACGGCGCCGCCATGGTCGGACACTACGTCAGCAGCCGCGGCTCCAAGAGCAACTGGGTCAAGATGATCGAGCTCTTCTCGCCGACCCAGATCGTCCAGAACGAGGACGGCACCATCACCGTCTCGAGCCTGCGCAACGCCGGCGGCGCTCTGAAGAAATGGCGCGAGGTCGGGCCCTGGCGCTGGCAGGAAGTCGGCGGCGAAAGCGTCCTGGGCGCCGCGGTCGAGAACGGCAAGGTGAAGTTCTTCGCCCCGGCCGAGTTCGCTCCGATCATCGTGCTGGAACCCGCGCCGTGGAACCGCAACGTCGGCTGGATCATCCCCGCCTTCCTCGTCGCCTTCGGCGTCATCGTCCTCACGGCCTTCGCCTGGCCCATCGTCGCCATCACGCGCTGGCGCTACGCCCGTCGCTCGCCGCTGGAGGGCCGCGCCCTGCTGCTCCACAGGGTGACGCGCATCACCGCCTGGCTGATGCTTGTGGTGGCCGCAGGGTGGACCGCCATCATCACCTCCATCACCGCCGACGCGGGCGTGCTGGATGGCCGACTCGATATCTGGATGCGGCTGCTGCAACTGATCTCGATCGCAGCGGTCGTCGGCGCCCTGGCCTCGGCCTGGAACGTCTGGCTGGTCATGCGCGATCCGTCGCGCAAATGGACCGCCCGGATCTGGGCCGTCGCGATCATGCTCTCGGCCCTCTATCTGGCCTGGCTGATCGTCAGCCAGAACACGATCACCGCGACGCTGAACTACTGAGGCGGACGCGCAGATGAGCGAGGCGAAGTCCCTCCCCGAGGCGGCCTGGTTCGGCCAGCCTCGGGGCCTGACCATCCTGTTCCTGACCGAGATGTGGGAGAAGTTCTCCTACTTCGGCATGCGCGCGCTGCTGGTCTACTACATGACCAAGTCGCTGCTGATGGGGCAGGCGCAGGCGTCGCTGATCTATGGCCTCTACACGGCCTTCGTCTATTTCACGCCGATCATCGGGGGCTACGTCTCGGACCGCTGGCTGGGGCGCAGGAAGGCGGTGATCCTGGGCGGCTCCATCATGGCGTTGGGCCATTTCATGATGGCGTTCGAGCCCCTGTTCTTTGCGGCCCTGGCCTTCATCGCCGTCGGCAACGGCCTGTTTCTGCCAAGCCTGCCCAGCCAGATCGGCGCCCTGTACAAGCCCGCCGACCCGCGCCGGCTGAGGGCCTACAATGTCTATTATGTCGGCGTGAACCTGGGGGCCTTCATGGCGCCCCTGATCTGCGGCACCCTGGGCGAGACCCTGGGCTGGCACTACGGCTTCGGCGCGGCGGGGATCGGCATGCTGGCTGGCCTGGCGATCTATATCCTGGGGGGGCGGCACCTTCCTCAGGACCCCCCTCGCGCACAGGTGCGGGCCGATGCGGTGAGGGCGCCCGGCGAGATGGG